>Ga0247723_1000420_pt1 | contig 29376 bp, 40 predicted proteins | sample MSEWelMarce5H_FC_FD_189079 | JGI IMG/M metagenome (GOLD analysis project Ga0247723, IMG submission 189079) | Subsurface sediment microbial communities from gas well in West Virginia, United States - MSEEL Well Study Marcellus 5H_FC | ecosystem: Environmental > Terrestrial > Deep subsurface >... | reverse complement strand
TCTGGGTTTACTGGATAATCAACCTCACAATTTTCTGCCAAATCAAGCATTACCGCAACAATCTGAGCAATCTTTGCTTCCTCTACTTCACCAAACAGACCAATTGAACGTGATTCTGCTTTACCAGCACCAGCAGGAGGCATAAATAGGGTCATTGGCATAGGTGGCTTAGAACCAGCCTCTGCTACCTCTTCTGCTTCATCATCGTGTTCATGTTCGTCATTTACTTTCTTACGAGATTTATTGAATAGCATTTATACCTCTTTGTTAAATTCTTTTTTCTTTTACAATCTTTTCAACGTACTTTGTCATACTTGCCCAATCATGAAATTGTAGGTCTTTCTTTAGTGGTTGTGGGTAAGATGAAACAAAATTAATTATAACCGCTTCTTTCCAATGTGTAAACCATTTATCAAATAAAGATAGTTGAAAGTTTATCTGGTCTTCTGTAGCACCTTTTTCTTTCAACACTTCTATCTTCAATTCTCTTAAGTATTCTAACTCCTGCGTCAGCATAAGCAAGGAAACTAAAATTCTATCTGAGATTGTTCTTGAGAACGAAACAACAACACCAAGATCTAGCATAGCCGAAAACAGTTTAGAAAACAAAACTCCAGCCAAGAAGAACAAAAACCATGATAAATAAATCATTTTTCTCCAAATAAAAAACTACGCAGAGTCATTATAACCCTGCGTAGTCAAAAGAGCAACCTTTATTATTTTATTTTATCAGACTAATCTACGAATAACACGTTTGAGGACTTCGTTGATAACCTCATTGTCGGTAAGGACTTCTACACCTTCTGCAAGTGGTACATCGTCCTCGTCATCTTCGGCGGGTTCGGCAGAGTCATCACCCCCTTCATCGCCTCCCTCCATGCCGAGATCAAGCTCTTCTTCTGCTTCTTCTTCGCCACCACCCATTTCATCGGCAAGGCCAAGTTCGCTAAGAGCGTCCATTACTGCATCTTTAATTACTGTTTTTAAATCATCTACTGAATCAAATTCTACTTCGCCTTCATCGGCTCCCATATCATCCATTGGTTCTTCTACGGATGGTTCTTCGCCCATAGCACCATCACCCATATCATCCATACCACCCATATCGTCCATGCTTTCCATATCATCTACTGGGGATTCTTCATCTTGACGGGCATAAGACATATTCTCTTTAACTAACTTTTTGTTGCTTTTTTTATTTTCTGTAAGGAAATTTTGTGTTGCATTTTTGTCAATGTTAGCAAGTTTCATCCATTTTGCTACTTGACTTTCTGATAATAAAGGTTTCTTGCTCATTTGTATTGCTCCTACACGAATAAATAGTGCGCTTTTTTTAAAAATACTTTTTAATCTTCAAAATTTTCTAAAATATCAAAAATATTTTCTATTTCTTCTTCATTAAGAGCAAAGTCTTTTTCAAGTTCTTTGCCTTCATTAATTAGTTGAATTTTTGCTTTTAATCTAGCTTTAGGAATTTTGATATTTTTTAAATGATTATGCCACCATTTAATAAATTCATCATCATCTGATAGATATGCTTGTGCAATTGCTTGAAAAAATTGTTGTTTTCTAACATTATCATTTTTCATTTTTACTGCAAGTTCAGCACATTTTACTGTGGGAAATTTAAATGAAACTCTAGAAATTTCGCTCATTATCTTCTGTGTAGGATGTGGGTATCTGATTCTCTTGCTGCTGCTGAGGTTTGTTTAACAAACCTTGCCTTATACCAGAATTCATTAATGGTTCTCGCTCCAGAATAAGAAAAACCAGAACGTATACCATTATCAAGTTGTTCGATAATTGCTCTTGTTTCTCCTTTATATGGAATTGTTGTTGAAATTCCTTCAAGCGAAGATGCCTTACCTCTCCAATCCATTTGTGCGTCTTTAGAAGCCATGCCACGATAGGTTTTAGAAGCTTCTCCTGTCCTTGCACTAATATACGTTTCACCTGGAGTTTTATCGCTTCCAGCAAGAACTGAACCGAGCATAGCAAAATCAGCCCCAATACCAAGAGCTTTAACAATATCACCAGAATTTCTAATGCCACCGTCAGCAATAATCGAAACATTCTTATCAGTCCTTACACAATCCATTACGCTATCCAAAGAAGGAACTCCATGACCAGTTTGAATACGAGTAGAACAAATGCTACCCCCACCAATACCAACACGAATTGAATTAGCTCCCCAAGAAACAAGATTATCAAAACCACTAAGCGTTGCAACATTTCCTGCCATGAGGTGTGGTCCATTGCCTAGTTTCTCCCTAAGAGTAATTAGGGCGTTTTTCATCAAAATGTGGTCACCATGAGCAACATCTAAACAAAGAATTTTAACATTTGATTCTACTAGTGCTGTTGCTCTTTCAAGATAATCTCCTGTAATTCCAATAGCACAACCAAACTTATTTGAACCAATTTCTTCACAAATAGTATCTGCAATCTCACATTGTCTTTCAATAGTATTATATCTATGAACAATTCCAAGACCACCCATTTTGCCAATAAGAATAGCCATTTTATCTTCGGTTACAGTATCCATAGGAGAAGAAATGATTGGTAAGTCAAACCACAAACCTCTTTCTTCATCAAGCCAATTTCCAAGGTTTATTTCTTTACGACTTTCAATATCACTATATTGTGGAACTAAAAGTACATCATCATATGTAAGTGCTTCCCGAAACATCAATCCTCCACTTGGTTCACAAGCTTTACAAGATAATCCATTACTTTTTTATCGTCAACATAGTAGTTATCTACAGCAGGAAACCCATTACCAAGAAGTTGCATTAGCCTTAAATCTGGATATTTTTTCATAGCCATTTCAAGCATATAAATTAAATTATGTATCTCTACTGCTCTAGATGCTATCATGGTAATTGTCCAAATGTTCAGTTATATAATCTTTTGGATAACCAGAAATTGGATCTGCATTATCTTCTGGATATTCTATATGGTACAAATCATTACCATGTATTATAAAAATTTCTGGTACTCCATCAATATTAAACAATCTAAATAATTTTCTTTGTGTAGAAGAATTTACGTTTCCAAACTTAAACTTGTCTTTATATTGTTCTGCTATTTGCTCAAAAATTGGTTTAAGACCTTTACACAAATGGCATGTAGCACTTGTAAATTTTACAACATATGGTTTACCAGATTTAGTTATTTCTTCAAAATCTTCAAAACCAAGTTCTTTTACAATTGAATTATTTTTTACTACTATTTTCATAATAACTTATTAACCTCTCTGTGTACCATTTAATTTTTTGAAGGTCTTTTAGTGGTGTACCTTTATGCTTATATCTCAAAACATATTTAATTATGTTTGCAGCACAAAAAGCTTCACCTAAACCTTGATCTTCAATAATGTCAATAGCTTCAATTTCACCAAAGTTATAATGAGCTGGATGATCCACCATTTCTTGGACTTTATTTAACTTCTCAAGTGCTTTAGTCATTTGTTCCGCACTTGGAATATAATCGTAGTTACTCATTTTCAGCCTCTTTAACTGTATCTTCTGCCCATGCTTGAACATCTTTATAGCAAGTAGGACAGAATAATTTAACTTGTTTACTTTCATTGAACACCATTACAGACCAAGAAAAAGCTTGATCTCTATTATTTCTATCGTATGGTGTGCTACAACCATTACATTTTTGTGGTAATGCATCAAATAAAAGTGCTTTTTCTTGAATTATTCTATTTTGCTTTTTGATCTTGCGTGCTGAACTCATACTTCAAATCCTTCAATAATTTCTGGGTTTCCACTAAAGTAAATGTACTCTAGCAAATCAGAACTATTATAACAAACAAAATCAATAAAGTCTTGTAATTCATCAAATGTTTTGAACTCAATTAGTTTTCCTTCGTGAAACGCTTTATAGATACCAATTTGTTTAAGAATGTCACATTTGTTTATTACAAGATGTGTGGCACCACCAATCTTAATCGCCTCAATAAGTTTATCAAGATTTAACCAATTAACTTTACGTCTACGACCAGTTGTTGTACCGTATTCTTTTCCAGCGTCAGCTATACTTAAAAGAGTAGGATCTTCAAGTAAACTTTCTGGAAACAAAGGGTCTGTACCAGAACGAGTATCATAAATTTTAGCACAAGCAAAAACATTCTTAATCTTTTGTGGTGGAAAGCCTAGTGAACAAGCACCATATGGTAAACATTCACTTGATGTAATAAATGGATAATTGCCATAATTAATATCAAGATGGTATCCCTGTGCGCCTTCACAAAGAATGTTCCCGTATAGTTCTTCATTTAAAATGTAGGATTTATCTATTGTGCTATCTTTGGCAAGTAGACCCTTTCTGGCGGCTTTGTCTCGATATGCTGGTGCTATACCTTGTGAAGTTGTTCCAAGATGCCCTAGCTTAGCTTTATCTTCTTCAATATGTTCACTAGTTACAATGTGTGCTAATGGATGAATTTTAATAAGTGAGGTATTAAGACCTCCAAGAGCAAGTTCATTAACTTCTTTATAAAAAGAATCAATATTAACTACACAATTTGGGCCAATTACAGATTTAATACCATAAAAAATACCAGATGGTACGATGTGAGTAGCAAACTTCTTACCATTATGAAAAATGGTATGACCAGCATTACTCCCACCGTTCCATCTGCAAACAAAATTATAATAGTTTGGTTTTGATGCTAAGAAATGTGTAATTTTTCCTTTGCCTTCATCGCCCCACGAAGCCCCGTACACAACATCAACATTATCAATAGTTTTCATAGTTCCAAAACTCCAAGTAGTTCAAAAGCAAAAAATCTTTCCATGTGGCCTGTGTCAAACACAAAAACTTCGTGAAATTCTACAGACTCTTTAATATCAAAACCTCTATCATCAAACACTTTTGTAATGTACATGCCGTCAAAATCCATATTATCAACGTGATACCTTACAATGTCTCCTTCTTGTGGTTCAACGTCCCGACGAACCGAAACCACCACTTCCTCTATCAGTTTCACTTAAAGACTCCACAAACTCAAATTGGTCAGTAGAAATCTTCTCTGGAATTGCTTGTGCAATTCTATCACCAATGTCCCAATCAAAATGGAGCGTTGATGTGTTATGAAGAATCACTTTCCATTCTCCTCTATAACTTGAGTCAATAACACCAGCAAGAACATTAATACCATTCTTAGCTGCAAGGCCAGAACGAGGAGCAACCCGCATATAATACTCTGGGCTAAAAGACGTAGAAATACCAACTGGTACTGCTACTCTTTCATTTGGAGCTAAAATGCCTTCTTCTGTAGCATAAAGATCAAATCCTGCATTTCCTTCTGAACGTTGAGTGAGATTTATAAATCCACTCATTTTAACAACTTTAAGATTAAGACTCATTTTATTCTCCTGTGTGGGATTAGAACCAAACTCTAGCCATTCAAGGGTTTCTTTATCCATTGTCATTAAATCTCCATAATAATTGGTTCATTTTTATAAATGTAATCATCATCAAGACAACAAGAATTGATAAAAGTAGTATCATCAAACTTTAATTTTAGTCTTGCTTCGTGAATATGTCCAAAAGCATGAATCATAGGTTTCACACGTTTCAAGACATTCATGCGAAGTATCTCACACCCGACATTTCTATTATCATAAGTAAGATCAAGAAATTTATGTGGTGGGCCGTGAGTTAAAAGAATGTCAGTATTTCCTGGTATTTTATCCCACAGTTCATAAAGCTGTGGGCTATCTGCATTAAAAGCCCAATCATAAAAGCGTGGTTGCCAAGGAGAACCATAAATTCTTAGATTATTGATTACAACAGTTTGATCTTGAAGGTAAGTAATATTTGGATACTCTTCAAGAAGAAGTTTAGCTGTATTTGGGTCTTTTGCAAATAACCAATCATGATTACCAGCAATTAATATTTTGTGTTCTGCTGGCTGTTTGTTGAACCAATGAAGAAACGCTTTTACCTCTGGTAGTTTACCTCTAGAGGTCATATCACCAGTATGAAACAAAATGTCAGTTTCTTGGACTGTAACTTGGTTATGTTTATTGTGCGTGTCAGAAATAAAAGTAAGTTTCATTATTTTTCGTCCTTATCGTTTCTTGATAGGTAAAGTAGAACCATTAAAGGAAAAAGCGAAACAAACACAATTGGCAACAAATCTATCATACATTATGTAGTTCGCGATACTTGAATACTGCAAGTTCCTTCATCTTTGCTTCAATCATAATGTCTACATCGTGACCATAGGTGTCAATACGCTTGTAAACATAATCAGAGTGTGCTTGCGCTGGGCACTTGATATTTTGCTCTTCTGCCCGCGATTCTGAGTAATGTACCACAGGCTTGATGTTTTGCCAAGTAGAGATTGCAATTTCAAGTGCATCTTTTTCAGACATACCACCATTATTTAGCTTATGATGATGGTAGTCAAAAACAATAGGAATGTTGGTATGCTTGTAGACAAGATTGTAAAGTTCCTCAGTAGTATACAGAGATTCCTTATCATCATTCTCAAGCGTAAAACGACTCCTAATCTTATCTTCAAGAAGTTCAAAATTACGAAGAAACTGCTCTACAGCCATAGGCTTATTCTTGTAAGTTGCTCCAACGTGAATGTTGATCTTGTTGTAGTGAGTACGAGAAAGACCCATCAAATCCATAATGTCTGCATGAACCGTCAAATCCTTGATGGTATTTTCGGTTACAGAAGGATTAGAAGATGTGAGCTTGTTGAATGGGCCAGGATGGAAAGAAAGTCGCTGATTTGTGGAAATAGCATATTCCCCACACTTACGAAGAAGAGCTGCAACACGCTCAATGTTCGGGAGATTAGCGACACCGTATTCGGATGCCCAAGGAAACATATCGGAGGACATACGATAGAACCCAATTCCGTTTGCTGTATTCCATTGTAGGATCGTATACAGGTCATTGAGATTCTGCTCGATAAGTTCTCCAGCATAATTGATTCCCTTTGCGTCAAACGTCTTACGAATCATTGTACGGTTTGTAGTAATTCGGGACTTTGCTGGACGCTCAGAAAATCCCATATTGATGCAGGCATAGCCGAGGTTGATAGACAAGAGAAACCCTCCAGAGACATACTATCTAAGGAGGGTTAGGGTGTCAAGCTTATCTTTCTGGTCTAGGCAAGTCTTTTGGTAGACCAGCAATATTTCCAGATGTATCTAATGGTTTGTTAGAAGAAATACTAGCATGAGGCATTCTAATTTTGTTTGAGTATTGTTCTTGCACAGCTTTAAAAATATAATCATTTGGTTTTGTTTCAAATCTGCCGCTTGCTGGCCCTGTAACATTTTTTGGTGATAAAGTTAAGTCACGATAACCATCACCATCATAATAAGCAAATGAATAGTAATCACCTACATTTGATTTAAAAATGTGAACTTGATTTTGAAGTATTGGTTTTTGTCTTTTATCAAAGTTTAATTGCATAAATTCAAATTGATTTAAAGTATATGGGGCAGGTAATTTTTCTAGCACATTTATTAGTTGTTCAACTGTAATGTTTCCTAAATATTCACCTTTATTTCTTATGCTTTCTGGTGCCATTTCTGGGTATCTTTCATAAGCCTGTATCTCATTTAATAATCCAAGTATTTCTTCTCTGATTACTTGTCTGATTTGCGCCTCTGTTATTCTTTTCATAAAAAATGGTTCCTTACCAATTAAATAGTAAGGAACCATCAATTATGCCAACAATCTAAGTTGTTTGGCTACATTATTCACACTAAATCCCCAATCATCATAATTTGGTTTTACCATATAAGGACGATTAGTAAACACAATGTCTTTTTCTTTTATACCCCAGCATTTAATTTTAACTTCGGTATTTGTACTGTCAATTGTATTAAGAACCCAATAATCTTTACCAGTTGCTGTTTTCTTCTTTTCAATCTCTCGTACAACAAACCAAGCAAGTCCTAGTTCTTCATCATACTCAGAAATTGGTGGAACCATCTTTTCTTGAAGTCTAATCATAATTTCTGGAGATACAACAAGATTCATTGGATAAACACCAGTTAGTTCTGTAAGATACTCAATTTTTTCTTCATTTGAGAATTCACCTTCTGGTTTATAGGTTTCAATGTTCTCGATAAGATTCTTGAGTTTACGAGGTCTATCAACTGCTACTGCTGACCAGAAATGTTTGGCACCTGTAAATCTTTCGTCTATCAAAGTACTACAAGCACCAGAACGAATCAGAACATCAAGAGCTTTTTTGTTGAGTTTGCTATAAACAATGTTCTCGTTGAAAATAAAGTCCTCAACTGTCTTGAATGGTCGATTATTGAAGATTTGTTGAATTGCTACTTCTCCAAGACCTTTAATCGAAGAAAGAGGCTGAATTAGTGTTTCTCCATCTTCAGAAATCTCCCAAACCATACCAGAAGTATTGATGTTTAGAGGCTCAATCTTGAAGCCCATAGATTTTGCAAGATTAATTGCATACTCTTTATTCTTTGCATCCTCTTTATCCAAAAATGCTGCCATCCATTCTGCTTTATAATAAGTTAAAAGCCAAGCACATTGATATGAAAGGATCGAATAACAAACGGCATGAGACTTATTGAAGCCGTAACCCGAAAAATACTCAAATGTTTCCCAAAGTTTCTGCGCTTCTTTTTTATCAATACCCTTTTCCACACAACCTTCGATAAATTTGTGATGAATCTTGTCTTTTTCCTCAAATCCTTTACCTGTTCCTTTCTTGGTTAGAAGTTTACGAAGTTTGTTTCCTTCATCTAGGTCAACATCTTTACCAAGTTTGTGAGCAAGAATAGCAATTTGCTCTTGGAAGATCAAAAAGCCATGAGTTTGCTTTGTTACTTCTTTAATTATTGGATGAACATATTTAATGCTTTCTGGGTCTTCTACTGCTGCAATGTAGAGTTTGTCTACATCTGCTCCAAGAGGGCCAGGACGGTAAATAGAAGTAATTGCTGATACATCGATGATATTCTTTGGCTTTACTTTCTTACAGAATTCTTGAACTGGTGCTTCTGTAAATTGAAATACTCCAGCAAAATTGCCTTTCTCAAATACATTCTTGTAAACTTTCTTGTCGCTCATGTTCATTTTATCTGGATGTAGGTTTTCATTGTAGAAAGCCTTAACATCTTCAAATGTTGGGTTTTTAATTCCCTTTGTACGCTTAAGAATGTGTCGAATTGCACCTTCAATCATTCGCAAAGAAGCAATACCAAGAATGTCAAATTTGATAAATCCCATTGGTTCAAGGTGACGAACGTTTTGACCCTCTGACCAAGGAGTTTGACGTACACCATCAGAATTAATCAGAGGCATGTATTGATCAAGATTCTCACCAACTACAACACCACCAGCATGACGGGAACAAGAACGAACTTGTCCATAAAGAGCATTAATGTGATTTGCAATATGTGGATACTTTTTGAGGAATCCCTGTAGTGTTACAGAATACTCTTTTACCTCCTCAAATGTTGGTGTATAAACACCAGATTTGATCCCATGCTTTTGCTTGGCAAGTGGTGTAGCCTCAAGCATCATTTTAGAAGTGACTTCATTTACCTCTTTGAATTCAATATTGTAAAACTTGCTAATGTCTTTAACAAGAGATTTAAGTTGTAGAGTATTCCAGTTAGAAATTGGAACTACCGTAGTATCTCCCCACTCTTTGATTAGAACGTCTTTAAGAACCATTGGGTCAGAAACGTCATAGTCAATGTCTGGGAATCCATCTTGATTCTTTGTCATAAAACGCTCAAATAGAAGACCATGTTTAATTGGGTCTACTTGAGTAATTCCAAGTACATAAGAAACAAGTGAACCAGCAGCAGAACCACGGCCTGGGCCAACTAGTTGCATTCCTTGAGCTTTATCAGAAATAGCCTTCATTGTGAGGAAGTATTTGCTAAACCCTCTGTCTTCAATAACATCAAGTTCTTGGTCAAGTTGCTTAATGTAATTTGGCTTATCAAGTAGACCAAGATTACGCATACCTTCCATACAATAATGACGTAGAGCCTCACCAGCAGTATAACCAGCAGGTACTACAAAGTTAGGAAGTCTAACGGTATTATCTGGCATAAAGCTTTCAATACGTTCGTGTGCAATTTTATAACTATTTGTTATGCTTTCAAGAACTAGGCTCTGTTGATAATGTACACCACATTCTTTTGAATACTTTTGAAAAGACTCAAATACTTGCTCGCCATTCTTTGGATAAAGTTCGTATCCAATTTCATCAACACCAGCAGGAAGTTCTGAATTCCCCTCTGCCCACTCTGGCTTGCCTTTACCTAGCCAACCAAGACGCTTATAAAGCTCACGGTCTTTCCAAGCATCTGGATTTGGATAATGACTGTCACAAGTAGTTACAAGTTGAATACCAAACTCTTCGTGCATCTTGATAATATACTTATTTAGAATGTGCTGCTCTGGTACATTATTCCATTGTAGCTCGCCATACCAACGGTCACCAAAAATGGAAACCATTCGCTTGGTTACTGTGCGAAAAGAATCAAGAATTGCTTCCTCACCCTTGTCTTTATTCTCCCAATAACATCCAGCATAAACACCGCCAAGACAAGCAGAAAGGGCAATTACACCCTCATTGTACTTCTCTAGCATTGTGTAATCCATGCGAGGATAGCGATAATAATTTTCAGTCTTGTAACTTTCAGAAACAAGCTTGAAAATGTTATTTAGACCCTGCTGATTCATTGCGAGAAGAACAAGGTGACGACGACGATTAAGAAGAGACTTAATCTCCTTCTTTGATGCACCTTCATCCTCTACAATTGCACCTGTTACGGATTCATCTTCCGTCTTGTTCTTCTTATCTTCCTTATGCTTTTCATATTCTGCACGCCAATCTTCAATAGAAGGAATAAAGTAAGCCTCAACACCAAAAATAGGTTTGAAGTCCTTACCTTCCTTTTTCATCTTTTTTGCATGTAGAACTTGCCACGAAAGACCATTCATATTTCCGTGGTCAGTCAAAGCAAGTGCATTCATTCCATTAGAATAAGCAAAGTCCATGTGGTCTGGTGGATATCCCATACCATCAAAGATTGAACCTGCTACAGAATGTGCGTGAAGTCCAACAAACTTAATTTCGTTATTCATTTACCCCTCGTAGTCGTCATAGTCTGGTTCTGGAACATAACCATCACCCTTCCAATGTGCAACTACTTCTTCAGTATCATCTTGGCAATCTTCTGCTGCACTGCCACTCACAGGGGCTGTATCAGTATCGTGTGGTACAAAAATACTTTGCATAAGTTCTCCATCTGTAAATTTAAGTTTCCAAGTTGTATAAGGGCCGTACATTTCAAACCATCCATGATAACAAAGGTCTACTGTTTCCTCTTCAATAGAACGAAACATGCCAAGTACAGGATGTTTTCTTTCGGCTTCTGGTACAACTTCAATTCTTCTTTTAATTAACCAAAGCCTATTATCTTTAATAAAATAATTATCAAGGTAAGAACCAAGATCTTTAGTTTGGTACTCACCAGCATCTGGGCCGTCTTTAATGTCTTCAATAACTTCAATAGTATCAAACATTCCCATCTTGTTCTTCCTCCTCTAATTCATCTATCATACCATACAACGTGTAAGACTTGTCAACAAAATACTTTTTTATTGTATTATTAGTATAGTATTTAGTTTGATCAGAACCTAAAAATTTACAATAACCATCCCAATTTGAAATGTTGTGATAGTTTTTAATCTTCACTGGCTCATGTTCTGTTACAATAACTCGGTTAAAAACGTCGTCAAGATTATAATCAATCCAATCTTTATCTACCTTTTTCTTGGTTATTATATTTCTAAATTCTTTATATTGTTTTCGTGAAAATGTAAAACCCAAGTACTCACCATCTAATACCGTTTTTCCGTTACTATTAGTTACAAGATAGTTTGTATATGTAGATAATCTTTCTCTGTTCTTTGATACAATTTTTGGAGAATAAACACCATATGGAAATGCTACATAATACATAGCTGGTAGCATCCACTTGGATAATACCCAACTTGCGTGGTAAGCATTATAAGCACCCTGTATAACAGAATAAGGGAGACTTAATTTTGCTCTATTCTTTGTAAATACTGGGACATAGTAAATTGGTATTTTTTTAAACATAGTGCTTATTTTACCATCTGGCATTTTATGTTTAAAATAACTTCTAACTGGGTCGTAAACAAACTCTCCAATTTTATTCTTTATAACTCTTGCTATGTCTTCATTACAAACAACCCAAATAGTTTCACAACCAGCCCAAGCACACTCAAGTATTGCTCTTTCTGCTGCTATATAATTTGGTGCAAGTGGCATCATAGCATCGTGCCAAGGCATTTGAAAATCTAAGGCTTTACCCGCAATCGGTACGATCCCTGCGAGGTGCGCGATTTTCGGCGTTGTGTACTGATCTTCAACAATTTCTCGCATAACATATACTCTCTGTATGGTATTTTATCAAACATAATCATTATTTCTTGAACAGAATAATTCATAAAAGTTAAATACTGTGTGTTTTCATAAACATTACATTTTTCTTTTTGTATTATTCTTTCTGTAAATTTATAAGAAACTGGTCTATGTTTTTGCTTACCAGAATCAGCATAACCGTTTTCTCTGCCTTTTAAATTATATTGTTTAAACTGTTCTTTTAAAATAAATTTAATATTATAATCATTTAAATTATCTTGAAGATCTTTTAGATCTTCGCAATACGAAACAAGACAACCATCAAACTTTCTTCTTTTATCTTTTGATTTTAAAAACCAAATTTGATTTACGGTATCATAATCAGTATAAATTACATCATACTCTTTATCTATAAATTTAAGATTATTGAATTGAATAAAGTCTTTTACAACATAACGTGTATTTTCAATTAGTGGTAGATCTAAACCTTCAATTCCATCATCATCAAATAGTAAAATTTTATTAACTTCTAATTTAATTAATCGAGAGTTCTCGGTTGTTAATTTAACAATATTATCTTCTATTCTTATTGTTTGTAAATTTGAAGCTGGCATAAGACCAAGAATAGATAACAAAAAAACTAACCTGCCCCAAATTAATTGTTTTTGAGGTCTGGTTAGTTCTTTGTTTTTGTTTGATACTATTTCGACTAGTTCTGGAAAGATCTTCAGTATTTTATAACTTGTTCCTATTGTTGCCGTATCGAAAGTTGTTGGGACTTTTGGGACAACGTAAAATACTGGAGTTCTCGTAAATAGAGCATATAATAGGGACTCTATAGTAGCCCCTATTATTATTCTGTCATATTTATGAACTATGCCTTTCATTTACAATCTTTCTATAAGCCGCAACTGTCTTTGGATAAAGTTCACTTGCAATTTCTAAACAAGCCTCAGCAACTTTTTGAATTTCCCATTGTGCGCCTTCGTGGCTTCTGAGATCAATAAACTTAAGTAGATTACCAAGATTTACTGTTCCATAGTACTCTGTATACATTGCTTGTGGCAGTACCATTCTTGCTTGTTCTCTACACACTCCATGCTCAATTAACTTATTGAAAAGAGTAAGACTGTGCTTGAAGTGTCCAGCAACAATTGTAGTTGCAGAGTGTTCGATACCAAACCCATCATTGTAGAACTTTGGGTTAAATGTCTCATTAGTTGAAGCTTGACGATTTGAAGCATGTTGTAGTCTGTATTCCTTTGGTTCATAGAACTCAATATTAAAGTCTGTGTACCTTCTACTAATTTCATTGTAAGACCAAGTGCGATGCCTATGATGTTGTGAGCGAACAAATAAAGGAACTTTAAATCTAAAAGTAATTAGATTGTGCTCCAATACAGAAGTATGCTTATGACGAATAAGATAATCGATAAGTTTCTCATCTTTTTCATCTAACTCCTCTTTATGTTTACCAAAAGATACGCGGGCTGAGTTTACAACAGTAAGGTCTGAACCCATATAGTCTACAAGTTCTACTTTACCAATTCCATCACCATAAATATCAATAGATTTCATTTATTCCTCTTTGTGAAGTGGACCATCTTTTGGTGGTTGTGCTTTAGTGCCAAAGTAATAAGCAAACACCATCAAACAAGTCTGTTGAATAAATTCAAGTATTTTAAGAGATTCTTGACCATGAAGAAGTTGTGTTGATGGACCAGCAACAATTTTATCTGCTACAAAAATACCAGCAATCAAAGCAAACATTGTAGTAACAAATTGTGTCAATGCAGAATGATCTGATGCTGCTTTACGATAAATATATTGAACGATACCAATAACTGCTGTAACAATTGCAACTGCAAAAACAATCGCAATCATTGTTGAACCATAAGTATCATATAAGCTTGGATATTGCCTTACACCATCTATTTGTTCATAAGTACTTGCTCTAGTTATAGTAACATCTGTTGGCGGGGGTAATTCTTCAATAACTGGTTGTTGTTCTTGAGTAACTACGCCTTCTACTGCTACTTCTTCAGCTACTACTGGTTCCATTTTATTCCTCACTAATTACAAATTTACTTACAAGAGTATTATGACTCTCTACAAGCTCATCCATGTTTACTTTGGCTTTGGAAAGACGGTAAGCCTTTACAGCCATTTTAATGTCTTCTTTTGTAAGCCAAGCATTGTCAACATATTCTTTACGAAGATCTTTCATTTGATCTTTAAATGGTTGAATTGCTTCCTCAATAGTTGCAAGATTACGAACATAATTTGCAATGTGTTCTTCACGGCTTAGTGCGTCTGACATTAACCCTCCTTGGTTATGGTTGCTAATACATAATTTTCTTGAATAAGATAGTGTTTTTCACCATCTAAATCAACTTCTTCTAACATGTGAGTTGGAACAAGAATCAAACTTTCTGGTTCGTACTTCTCTGTTGAATCCTCTATAACACGAACCACCTTATGTGGCTTCTCTTTTTCTCTGTAGTCTGTAGGAAGAACGAAAGCGTGTTGAGGTTGTTCTATCTTAACCTCAGTATGTTCAACAAGCAAGAACTTGTTTCGTGGGGATAAATAATACATCATGCACCTAATGATTTTTTGTGAGTTTGGTAATCTTCTTGAGTTAGAAAGCTTGTTACCCTTCTTTCGCAATGTTTACAAACAAAATCTACTTGGATAAGACCATTAAATTTTGATTCTACATGACCAGTAAAGATAAAGAAATGTGTTCTACTGTTTGGGTCTTGTGGATCACATTTTCTATCCCTATCCTGTCTTGGTACTAAATGATTTAACTTAATAGACATAAAAAACCTCCTAATCAATTATCATTAAAATAATCAATTAGGAGGTTTATGTCAAGTTATTTTATCAGCCGCACTTGCTATTTCCACAGTCTGAACAAGTAACACATCCGTCTTGGTAAATCAAGTTAGTTGAATTACATTCTGGACAGGTCTTTTGGCCTGTGGCTTTTGTACCATCTGGAACATATTGCTTTAGGACTCTTGAAATAGAACGGGCAAATGAGAACATATCTGAGTCTTGTTCTTTCTGCATCTGTTCTACAACATAATTAATTGGGGCACCATGACGTAGAGACAACGAAAGAAGTCTTGTAAATGCAGAATAGTTTGGATTATCAAATACTTTAGATACATCTTTAACAGTTAAATCATCAACAATTAAATCGTATCTAGCTTGATTCTTACCAGTTGATACTTTTACAAGTTGTCCTTTCTTTGCGTTCTTTGGAAGATCAACAATTTTGTTTGCTCCACCAAGAATTTCATAAGGTTTGCCATCCATTAGCCCAACAAGAATAGTCCATTTTTCTCCCTTAATTGTAAGGTTGTGAATGTCGGTTTCAAGAGTTGTTGGGCGTTTTGGAGCATTATGTTGTGGAAAAATTTCCTTCTTGGTTTCTGTAATAAGAACACCATCGCGGGAACCATCAACATAAACAGTAATACCCTTAAGTCCAAGTTTCCAACCAAGACGGTAAAGCTCAGAAACTACTTCTGGTTCTGTACCTTTTGGAAGATTGATTGTAGAGGAAATTGAATGATCAATGTGTTTTTGAATTACACCTTGAATTTCAACACGACGTTTCCAATCAATTTTATCTGATTCTGTAAAGAAAGTAGGAACTTCTTCAGTTTCAAAACGCTTTAAGTATTCTTGAACATTTTGATGATAAACTTTGTATTCAGTCCATTTATCTCCCATAGCATCTACAAAAGCTGCCATTTGATCTTGCTCATTGTGAGAAAGTTTACGACGGCGAATATAGAAGTTGCGGAATACAGGCTCAAGACCAGATGAAGTTTGTGACATAATTGAGACAGAACCAGTTGGAGCATTTGTTAAGATGCTAATGTTTCTGCGTCCAAATGACTTAATAGCATTTTGAAGTGAAGATGATAGTGATTTAATAAAGCCATTATCTTTTTCAAGTTCCCAATCAAATACTGGGAATGATCCACGCTCTCTTGCAAGCCAAACTGATTCTGTATAAGCACTTTCTTTAAGAGTATTATAAATTTTATCAATTGTAACAAGTGCGTCTGCTGAATCATATGGCATACCAAGACAAGCAAGCGCATCAGCAAGACCGTGAGTACCAAGACCTGTACGACGACCATCAGTACAAGCTCTTAGAAGATTAGTCCAAAGCTCTTTTTCGTCTTGGCTATCACAAGCACCAATAATTTTTGTAAGCTTCTCAACTTCAAGTTCTACAAGATCGTCAGAAAGACGCATTGCACGTTTTACAACACTTTCAAATTTTTCAAAATGGAAGTATGAATTTGTTTCAAATGGATTAACTACAAATGATTTGAGATTCACTGAGATCAAACGGCAAGAGTCATAGGCAGAAAGAGGAATTTCGCCGCAAGGATTAGTTGTAAGTGTTTTGAATCCTTTTTCTGCATAACTTTGTGCTGGTAGGTATTTCTCAATGTTTCCCCACATTAGGAGTCCTGGCTCTGCCGTTTTTGTCGCAGAATCAACGACACTTTTCCATAAATCTCTGGCTCTAACAGTTTTAGAATAAGTAGGATTATTGGAATCAACAGGAAATTTAAGAGTAAAATCTTGATCTTGCTCCACAGCTTCCATGAAATCGTCTGAGATTCGGATTGAGACATTTGCACCTGTAACCTTTGTTAGATCATGTTTCATTGTAACAAATTTTTCAACGTCTGGGTGTCTTACGTCAAGAGAAATCATAAGCGCACCGCGACGACCATTCTGACCAATCATACGACAAACATATGAATAAAAATCAGCAAACGACCAAGCACCAGTTGTAGTACCTGCTGAATTATTTACAGTCATTCCTTCTGGGCGTAGATTGGAAATATCTAAACCAACACCACAACGGCGTTTAAAAAGGTTTGCAAGATGCTTGCCAGAATCAACAATTGATGAAACTGAGTCCTCTGGTGAGGCAACAACTACACAATTTGACAAAGATGCAATTGTTTCATTATTACCAATTCCATACATAGGGGAACCTTGTGGTACTATGTATTTGAAATCTTTAATATCATTATAAATTGTTTCAAAATCTAGAGCACTTTCTCCTCCAAACTTAGATTCAATACGAGCAAACTCTTTTGCAATTCGCTTATGCATATCATCTGGGGTTGTCTCTAGATATTCACCGCTTTTGCTTTTAAGAGCATATTTTGTAGTAAATACGTTTGCAGCTAGTTCATCACCACCAAAATATTCTAAACTTGATTTATTAACTTCCTCTCTACTATACATCACCATCCTCCGTTTTTTTCTTTTTATATTTTGAGTATTTCTTCTTTAGATTATCTTCTTGCTCTTTAGAAGTTCTAACCATTATGTCCGATGGTGTCTCTCCTGTCGAGGGCAAAACTTTAATCTTAACATTACTTGTATCCATAAAAATTGGATAGACAAGACCGTCTGGGCCATTACGGTTTTTAGCTACAAAGATTCTACCAGAGTTTGAAGCTTTATCCTCAACCGTTCTAGAAACAGAAAAAATAAAATCAGCAACAAAGCATTTATTGAATGCCTCTGAGATTGATTCCATCGTAATTACTTCTGCATTTAGACCAGAGCGATTAGTTTGTGATGCCGTCCAAACAGGGCAAGTATACTCTTGTGCTAGTCCTCGCAACTCTTCATAAATAGTTTCAAGTTCCTGTCTCTTCTCTTTCTGGTTAGAAATAGGTCGAAGAAGATCACCGTAATCTACGATAATCATATCTGGCTTGATACCCTTAATCTTTAGTTTTTCAAGATGCAATTTAATAGTATTAGTAGATGCAGACTTGGTTGGATACTCCTTTACAATAAGTTTACCAGCCAAATCCTGTACCGATTGAAAAATTTGCTCTTTGAAAGTAAACAAGTCTTTCAACTCAATGCCAGTAAGACAACTATCATAACGTGAAGCAACAACAGAGTCTGCAAGTTCAAGAGTATAGTGTACTACAGTCTTTCCAGCCTTTAGTGCCTCTGTTCCAAGATGTACAAGCACCATTGATTTACCAGCACCAGTAGGAGCAATAACTACTCCAAGCTCACCAGTACCAAGACCACCCTTACAAATACTATCAACCTCAATCCAACCCATACCGATTGGATTACGAGACTTAAGTTGGAAACGCTTTTCAAAGTCTACAAGATAATCATAACCAAAATCAGAGGTTGTACCAAGTTTAAGAGCTTCATTGATTGTCTTAGAAATTTCATCAAAAGAAGCAGATTGAAGAAGTTTAACGGACTTCAACATTGCTTCCTTTAGTTTCTGCTTCTTACAGAAATCAAGAGAGGTTTCCTTGATAAATTGAGCACCGTCTGGTTCTGCATCCTGCATACGAGCAAAGAAATCACGAACCTGCTTTTGCACGGTTTCGTTTTGATCATCAAGACCAGATCTAATAAGTGTGGTCATAATGTCAAATGTAGGATGAATTTTGTATTTATCTTTGTAGTTAAATACAATCTGCACGAATGCTTGGAGATACTTTAGCTCAAGAAATTCAATAGAAAATACCTCACGGATTTGGTCACAGAAAGGACGATCCATAAGGATAAGTTGTACTAGACTCTCTTGAAAGCTTTTTCCGAAACGAGAAAAGTCACTCCTCTCGTTTGTAGAGGCTGTAGTCATTTTGCACCTTTTGGGAAGTTATAGAGTAATACGATCTACCAAGCTTTGCAAGACCAATAACGTGCTTTAGTTTTTGGTCCTGGGTTTTCGCAATTGTGGCGTGCTCTGAATGATTTACGTCTTTTTGGATTAGACTTTTTAATCTTCATATTTTTATCGCCAAAGTTAACTTTCTTTACGTTACCAGTTTTTGGATCTTTAACGTAAACTTTTGATTTCTTTACATCACCTTTCATTGGCTTATTTAGAGTTACTGTTCTACCTTGATATTTTGCTTCTTGAATAACATTTCTTTGACTTTCAAGCAACTCTTCAAGACAAGCAGCACAAACAGGAGTTCCGTCATCTAATACTGCGTCATCATATTCGGTTTCTTCAGTTTCAATAAAGTTCTTAAAATTTTCTGTTAATAATTGAAAATCTTTAAATGATGTAAGTTTATCGCTCATGTTCTTAATTAGTCCTTCTTTTTCTTTTTAGTCCAAGAAATTGGTTTGGAAGATTTCTTTTTTCTTAGTGGGCCTTTACCAGCAGATTTACATTGTGCTTTAGTTGGTCTACATGCTGGATATTTCCCACCTTTGTCAGAAGAATCACGGCCACAAGGACCACCAGTTCTACAATTTATCCAACCTTTTCCATTATTTCTGGCAAACCATCCGTGAAGACCTTGCTCTTTTTCTTTGGAGAAGTTTGGCTTATAAGCTTTTTTTTTAGCTTCTTCAACTAATTCATCATCAAGTTCAAGTTCTTCGTTTTTCTTTCTTCCTTGACAATGAGCTTTTTGAGAGAAACCTTTTGGATTTTTACAATCAATAGAACGTTTGTATTTTTCAGTCCACTTCTCTTCAATTACTTCAACTTCTTCAAGTAGTAATTCACTATCAATTTCTTCATCTGTTGCGTTTTCACTTATGCCTTTCCAAATCTTTCCTTGACGGCATTTAACAACAGCACCAGAAGCATAAGCAGAAGGCCAAACATCATATTTACGTTTGGCTATTCTAGTACACCTATCTCCACCAGATTTCTTCTTTTTAGAAACTTTAGCTCTTTTTCTTTTCTTAGCTTCTTCAATAGCCTCTTGAAGACTTAAGCTATCTATTTCATTCTTTAAAGCATCTTTTATTGCTTGCTTGTTAGGTATAGTTTTTATAACTTCTTGTTGTGATTGAATCCCAGTACCAATACTAGATTTTATTGCAGCAATAACACTTTTAATTTTTTGTTCTTCTTCTTCTTGTTTATTCTCAATTGAGTTTTCTACTTCTGTGGCTGTTTTGACTAAAGTTTCTTCTTCAGTAAGAAACTTCTTCCAGCTCTCTAAAATTAAATTGTACTTCATACATCTAAGTAGTCTTATTAGCAACAATCTTCTTGAATGTAGTCATCAAAGATGAAAAATCAACAACACCAAAACCATCTTGCATAGACATTCTACGAAACTCAAGTTGATTTAACTCTGGCTTAAAGTCTTCAATTACCTCGTCTATCTGCTGTTTAACTTGATAAGAAATTTGAGGAGATGAAAGTTGCATGATGCGATAGTTGTCTCTAATCGCCTCAAATGATGATGCAATACTTATAAATGCTTTTCCTTCCTTATCTTTGGAAAACTCCACAACATCATTTGGTAGATATGATTTGTCTTCTGTAAGCATTGGAAGTTTTTTAGCTACTGTAGCCATTCCAACACCACGCACGCCTTTTAGATTATCACTATCATCACCAGTAATTGCTCTTGCTAGGGCAAAGTTATTAGGATGAACACCATACTTTTCAACAACTTTTGCTACATTAAGTATTTCTTCTTGAATAGGACGATATAGAACAGTTTTATCATTAATAAGTTGAATAAAATCTTTGTCCGAAGACACAATTACCTTTTGCCATTTCTTATAATGCTCATGATTTGCTACATACGAAATCAAATCATCTGCTTCAATGTTTGGATAAAGAAGCTGGATTATTGGCATTTGATTAAAGTATTCTGCAACTCTAGTTTGCTGCCAAATTCTATTGGAAATCTCTTCATTCTCTGTAAGGTTGCGAACATCACGATTCAAACGAAGAGGATTACGACCCTCTTTATAATTTGAGTTCATAAGTTTACGTTTCTTAGACCCACCTTCGCCATCCCAACAAACAAAAATAAGATCTGGGTTTGTTGTGTTACAAAGCTTCTGCATAATTTTAAGAAACCCAACAACACCACCTACAGGTTGACCGTTTGGTGAAAGCGTTGGATTAGTAATGTATGCACGAAGATACTGATTATTAGCATCAACAATCATCATTCTTGGCATTTAAGATCCTCCTTGAAAAAATAGTGGTATTCTTCATCCTGCATTACCCAAACGTAACAAAGTTCTGGGTATGCTGTAACAACAATACCCAAAATAGTAAATTCCTCTAGTAAGGACATTTGTTTTATTTTACGATGAATAATAAGTTCTGAGCTGTATGACTTAGCATACTTATTAACCCATACTAAATCACCTTCTTGAAGTTCTGTGTTCATCGCATAGTGTCTCTACATAAAGTCTATCTCTAGAAATATTTGCTGGAGAACCGCAATACTCACAGATAGTAAAAGATCTTTTTTCTGCTTCTGCAATCATATCATAAATATGTCTAACATCTTGTTCTTCAACGTCTTCAATACTAATGTAATATCTAAGACCTCCAAACTTCTGCTTAACTTGTGCAGCACGAACGTAACTTGATGGAGAATACTTGTTGTTTATAGTTTCAATTTTAGAAGTTATTTCTTCAACAAGTCCCTTCCATCCTTCATTAATTTCAAAGTAAGAAAGACCCTTAAGAGTCTTTGGATACTTATCGTACATTTCAGATTCCCACATTCTTTCTCCTTTCGTTTACAACCTTTCCAATAGCTTCAATAGTGTTTAGAGCTATGTCAGAAATTGAATAAGGCTTTCCATTATTAATTGTGTTTGAGATTTCATTTATCATAACATCGTAACAAACAGCCATTGCATAATGAAATGCTTCAAGTTCTTGAGTTCCTTGTTCTTGGCTTACCTTTTTCATAGAAGTACAGCCTTTAGATTTACGAATTACCCAACAACCTTCTTCTTGTTCATCCCAAGGATTACGGTAATCACGATTAGGATAATATGCTCTATCAGTAATTTTATCTGTACTACCGATAGCATTTTGAGGCTTAACATTAGAAGAACCAGACTTCCAACCATAATTCTTGTATCTATCTACGTCGTCTTCATCGTCATAACAATTATAGCTCATTGTAAATCCTCATAGACTCAATCTGTCCATCTTCATTAGAGTAAATGACCTTCTTGATGCCAACATACTGCATAGCAGCCTCACACATAGCACAAGGCTTAGAATTACGAAGGCATCCATCACGACCAACACGAACAACGTAGATAGTAGCACCCTCAGTAACAGAGCGGTCAAGACCAAGAATAGCACCAATCTCAGCATGAACAGTAGCATGACCACGCTGCTTCTTACGAAACTGATTGGCCCATGCCTTATACTTGTTCTTATTACAAGACGTATTCACAACAGCACCAGCACGAACAAGAACTGCTCCATGCTTATACTCGCGAAACTCAGTCTGCATAGCAATACGCGATGCAAGCTCAATAAACCGCTGCTTCTTCTTAGACAGCTTATTACTCGGGTGACTCTCCATGATGTTCTTCTCTCCAACACATAGATAGTAACAAAGCCCCGTGAGGAAGTCAACCCCACGGAGCCTGTTTGTTTTAGTTAGATTAGTCTTCGCTTTCTATGTTGTAATAATTTGAAGCATTACCAGTTTGCTTATCAAACTTAGTAATAAGTTCTTCTTCTACAATACTCAACACAGCATTTCTAAAGCTTTCATTCTGAAGTTCTGTGGCAAAGTCTGCTGATCTAAATCTCTTTTCTGACCCATCAAGTAGAGTAATTGTCCACCATGCACCACTTGAAGCTCTATCTGATTTAGAAATAATGTCAAGCCAAGCTTCATGATCTGAAACCTCTACTCGCTCTCCACCCCATAATAGTTTAAGCGAACATTCTCTACCTTCTGTACCAAAACGAGATTTCTTTAGTACACATTTAGTCTCTGACCCAATTCTAAATCCTGTTGGTGAGACAACATAACTTGCTTTACTCTTTTTGGGAGTAAGCCAAATTCTAAGTGAGTAAGCATAAGACAGTGCTTTACCACCAGGAGTTATAAATGGATTTACAAGCATTTCTGTATGTGCTGTTGGACCCATTACAATGTTCTGTTTTAGCTGGTTAAGAACAAGGAATGTGCTTTTCTTGTTTGCAATTGGTTGAATAAGTTTTGCAAGACCTTTTGACATAATTCTTGGTTTTACTGCCATTGAAGACTGAGGATTAAAGTCTCCTTCAAGGTCTGCAAGTGATGGAGTAAATGCAAACGAGTCAAGAACAAATAAGAAGTGATCACCTTCTCCAAGAAGTTGTTCAATAGTTTCAAGAACAAACTCAATGTTTACTGCTTGAGTATAAATTATCTCTCCTACATTGCAACCAGCTTTACTAAGGAAAGAAGGATCTAGTGCAGATTCTGAATCAAAGTAAACTACGGTCATTCCCATCTTTTGGGCATTAGCAGCAATCTGAGCAGCAAAGTAAGACTTACCAGAGGCTTCAATACCTGCAAGTTCAGTAATACGTCCAACTGGAATTCCTGCTTTCTTGCCTCTGCAAATAATAGAATCTAGTACATCTGAACCTGTTGGAATCCATTCTGTTACTTCTGATGGGTTTTGTTCAAGAAGATCAAAAGAAACTTCAATTCCTGCTTTTTTATTAATTGCATCTCTCATTTGTGCAATAGATAATTTACCATTTGTCGTTGTTTGAGTTTTTTTAGCCATTTGGTTCCTTTGTGATAAATGAAAACGGGTGTACCCATAAGATACACCCGTTTCGTTAGTTAGTCAACAGATTAATCGTCGTCTGTTCCAGTAAATCCTGCAAAGGCTTCATCAACAGGTGAAGACTTTTTGGACTTATTACCACCTTTCACAATCTCACGGGACTCAGTTTCAGCAGACTCATCGGAAGCAAGGGCAGCATCGAGGATCTTTTGAACCTCTTGTGTACTCTGGCGTGGATAAAGTGCTCCAAAGTCTGGGATAGTATCGAGAAGTTCCTTGCATTTTGCTGCTCCACCATAAGATGGATCGCAAAGCGGTGAGGACTTACGGCGAGGTGTAATCTTAGTCTCTGGGAACTGGTCTTTTGCACCAGCAGGAGGCTTAGTATAATCAATTACAAGGTCAAGACCATCCTGTGGATCAGTAATGTCACCATACTCTGGGTTGAGAACAAGACCAATCATAGTCTCATATGCACGCTTACCGTATTCCCATACCTGTACACCCTTTGCCTCTTCTCCGCGAACGAGAACAGGAGACATAAAACGTTGCTTGGGGAATAGCTCTTTTGCCATCTTCTGGCTTGCCTTATCCTCGTTTGCTACACCGTCACGCCAAAGCTGTGAAGCGAAGTTACAAACAGGACAATCATCAGAGAAGTTCTTTTTAGGACAAAGAACAGTCTTTCCACCTACTTTATAATGGAAGAAAAGCTCCTTGAATGGATCACCATCATCGGTTGGAACGATACGAACAGAGTGTTGTCCCTCTTCCATCTTCCATTTAACAGAATTATTGCTCTCCTTACCGTTATTAGCAAGCTTCTCAAGCTTGTTCTTCATTTTGCTCATATCAATAGCCATTTTATTGTCTCCTTAGTTTGTTGTTAAGAACGGTTAAACAAATCTCTTCAACCGCCATGTTTCTATCTTATCCACTCAATGTGCTTTCGTCAAGATCAATTTCAACAATCTCTCCTACTAGCGTTTTATGATTGAAGATTCGGAATTCTTTAGCTTCAACATCATAAACTGTTTCGGAACCATCAGAAAGGGTTCTTACCTTTTCTGTTCCCTTAATCCTACCCTCTACGAATACAGTTGGCAAGTCTTTAATTTTTACAAACTGCATTGTTCTTTCCGAACCATCTTTCTTAAGAAAGGTTCCTTTAAACGCCTTCATAATTACCTCTGGATATGTGGTGATTTTTTAATCAAATAACAATAATTCTTACCAAAAGAATTAGAGTAAACCCCAAAACTGTTTTTTACAAACTCTTCCGATTTGCTTTCCATTTGATTTGAAAGTGCATCAAATAAATCACCATCGGTTTCTAGCTGTTTTTCGTCTATGGAGTAATAGTATCTCTTCTCTCTACACTCGTCAAGGTTGAAAAACATGTTTTCGACACCAGTATCAGCATTCATTATACCTATTGAATTTATACAATAGGTTGGCAAAAATTCAACTTCATTTCCAATTATTGATTCATTGTGATCAAAAAAATTAATCATATGAATAGTATCAACAATTACTGTATTTAACTTATCATAATATCCAATTATTGGAATCTTACCTACAGTCTTTGCAACATCTTCATAATTTATGATATACATTGAATCAAATTTTTTAGATCTTGTATATTCTTGAAGTACGTTATAAACAACCCTATCAGTCATTCTCTGCAAGTCAGTTAAGAACTTTTGATTTGGTTTAATGTAAAAAATTCTAATGTTTGAACCTTTATAATTTTCCAAAACTCTTAAAGAAGCAGCACAGGATATTTCATCACCACTTACAAAAAAATCAATATCATCATTATCTAATGTGAATGGAATGTGATTTGTATTTTGTTCATATTTTTCTGGGTGGTCTTGTTCTTGTATTGATACCTTGTGTATTTTATATTGTGGATATTTAGAAAACTTATCTACAATACTACAACCAGTTTTTCCTAACCCTATTACATTCATTCATAACCCATTGGTATTTCAAGCGCAGTAGCAATGATTTGTTTTACATACGGTGTTTTGTCTTCAAGATCATCAATGTCTTTATATTCAACCCATTTATAATCGCAATGTTCATAATTTAATTCAACATCATTTTTAAATTCATCGCATAAATAAATGTACATTTTGCCTGTTTTTGTTTTACGAAGACCAGCATAACTTATTTTACCGTCAAGATTGGTTTCTTCTTTTAGTTCGCGTTTTGCTGCCTTGTAGGGTGGTTCACCAATTTCTATATGACCACCTGGAAATGACCAGTGTAGTGGCATCCACTCGTCTGTTTTAGATCTTTTAATTAAGAGTATTTTATTTTTATCTGTTACAACAATTACAACAGAATCTAGGCTGTCTTTTTTTTCCATTCTGTACCTACTTCAGTATCTCTCTTATAACCTCTCTAACCATTTGTTCAACAGCACTTTCTTTCATATGTTTAAAATATTGAACTTGTTTTTCTCTTTTCTTTACATCTTTTTTAGAACTGTAACATCCAAGATTTTTATTGTTCTTTTTTGAATGTAAACACCATTTAGAACCTTTCTTAACAATACGTTCGGTTATAGCCGTTTCAGATTTTGGAGGGCCATTGAGAATAAAATTAATAAATTTTTCGTGTTCACCTTCGATACCATGAGTTTGTATATCTAAACTCAAAGATCTTGGTCCTCTTGATTGTCTAACTAAATTAACTATTTGGTTCTTTTTAGAAGGATCTTTTAACATTATCGCCCTTGCAGCAATAGATGCAGATCTATTTAAACCAGCTTTACAAGTAACTAAAATTTTTCCACTTTGTTTAGATATTTCTTGAGCAACATTTTCCATATTATCTAAAGTTTGTTGATCTGGATGTTGTGTATCTCTTCCTACAGATTTTATCACAACTTTATCTTTTTCTTCTGGTTTTTGATTATAATCTACTTCACTTGCAACAATGTAAACTTTATCAAATTCTTTAGCATATTCTTTTAAGTTACCATGTATATCTACAGGTTGTTGACCAATATAAACATTATCGTATAAATGATTAAATGGTTGATCTGGCATCGTATTATGTGGTGTTGTAACATCAAAAGCAGAAAATGACGGAGATTCTTTTTTTTGCTTACCCCCAAACAAAGATTTTATTGTATCTACAAACCCTTCTTCAAGACTTGTATAAACAATATTTTCACCAATAGGGGGAGCTGACTTAGAACGTTTCATAGAAGGTTTAACTGAATAAGGAACACCAGCACTTTGTCCTCCGTGACCAATTACTCTTTTCTTTAAACGACTATGCTTAGCCTTCATCTTCATTTGATAAGGCTCTGTTTGTTCTGTTAATAATTCTCTAAGTTGTTTTACTAAAGGATCCATTATTTAAGTGTTAATAAGTATTTGAGTTTATTGAACTCTCCAAGAATTTCATCACGAATGTTTAGAAGGTCTGTATCTCTTTGTGGGTCAAGAGTATCGGTCATTGAAATTAGTGTATCAATGTATCCATTAACAATACCTTCAACATCACCACCAATGTCTTGAAGCTCAATTGGACCAGTAACACGCACTCTTCCATTTCTTCCCATCCATGCCTCTGCAAAAGTGTCTATGAGATCACCTAGCGTTCCGTAGATTCCACCAAAGGCTGAGTGTCTGGCGAAGGATTTTGTTTGCCAATGGAAGATTCTCATTTGTTGTTCCATTTGGACAAGTTGCATTACTATTTGGTCCATTATTATCTCCTAACACTATAAATAGTCAAATCTTACGCATTTCTCCGTAATTATTTCCTGCTTTTACATTAACCTTAAACATACCAAGATCAGTATTTGAAAAAACATTAATTATTTTCTTTAGATCTTTTTTATCTTCTTCTGCTAAGTCGATAACGATATTATCGTGAATTGTAAAAGCAATAAATGATTTACGACCTTTTAGGTATTCAAACACCTTAATCATCTGACGAAGAGCAAGTTGACCAAATGTAGACTGAATAAGGTAAGAGAGAGCGTGGTGATTATCCGCAGGAATTTCCATACCGTAGAATGTAGTAACCACTTCCCCATTCCAGTATTTATCAAGCACTTCTTTTTTATTGTAAATGACTTCAGCTTTTTCATTTTTTGTTTCTCCGTAAAGCCAAGCAAGAAATGCAACTTTTGCTTCATCTCTTGTTTTCATTCCGCCATAAATGTGATTGTTGTTCCAATCATGAATGTCTTCTTTTGGTTGTTCTTTACCTGCAAGAGCCAAAAACGTCCTAAGTTCTGCACCATTATAATCAAGTTCAATAAACCAATCATTTGTTGGTTGAATAATTGAACGATAATTTTTATCCATCTGCATAATTGGAAATGAATGTTTATGAGTTGATAGTCTTCCTGTTTTTGTTCCAAAGATGTTGTAATTAATATAGTGACTTACATCTGTATATTTTTGAATTATTTTTTTATCTGTTAAAGAAGACAAATCAATGTTTAGTTTTCTATTTTTAATGTCCCACAGAATTTCAGAAAGAGCTACAAGATAATCATAATCTTTTGGTTTACTGGTTGTATCCAAAATATTTTTAACAATCTGAGATTTGACCTCATAATAATTAATAATGAAATGATCTGGAATCATATCAAAGATACAATTATCATCGAGGTTAATCTTTGCTGAACCAAAAGATTTAAAAAATGCTTTCATCTTGTTATTTAGCATTTTCCAATCACTTTTATAATCATCTGAAACAAATTTATTAATTTCATCTTGGCAGTAAAGGTAAGCATACTCACCATTTACTCCAAAAGCAGGATGATAAGCCCAAGATTCAACATGGTCTGGAACTTCTTTTACTATTTGTCCATTACAATAAAAGCCTACACAATCGCCTTTACTATCAAGCGGCTCAACGAGCATAGCAACCTCTTTAGAACTTGTAGTTGATCTTATAGCTTAGTCTTTTTGTTGTCAAGTTCAACATATCAAGATCTGGATTTGCACCATTTGCCACAACAGGTTTTGTTACTTCTTGTATATGTTTTATTAATATGTCTTTATTAAGACCATATAGCATATTAAAATCACTTATAAGTTGATCATAATTATTTTGATCTTTAATAAGATTAAATTCTTTTAATTTAAGAAAATAATGAAATTTTAACCACCTATAATCATCATTTAGTATTTGATCTGTTACGAGAGTTCTTGGTTGTATTTTTTTGTTGCAACTGTTTAGAACATCTGGGTTTATTCTTAAAAATTGATTATATGTTCTTACATATTGTTGTTTTATAAGATCAAGTTCAAGAAGTATTGTTCTAACATAGAATGTTTCAAAAAATTGTTTTGTATTAGAAATATTATATTTTTGTAAATATTTCTGTGAAT
>Ga0247723_1000419_pt1 | contig 29398 bp, 64 predicted proteins | sample MSEWelMarce5H_FC_FD_189079 | JGI IMG/M metagenome (GOLD analysis project Ga0247723, IMG submission 189079) | Subsurface sediment microbial communities from gas well in West Virginia, United States - MSEEL Well Study Marcellus 5H_FC | ecosystem: Environmental > Terrestrial > Deep subsurface >... | reverse complement strand
GTAAAAAGCAACGTTCTTAGATACCAAGACAGAAACATCCCAATGGAGGATGCAGCTTTCAAAGGGTTATGTAAGATCATAGGCTTACCTACAGGGTTTGACAAAACATTCTCAGAGGCTTTCGGTGACAAAGCAAGACAATCATTGGTTAATAGACTAAAGGTTGCAGTACAAGCAAAAGGTAAAACTACGGTTTCACTAGTTCTTAATCCCGAAACAAAAAGAGTTGTTAGTATTCAAGCAGATCCTAAAAACTTGGTAAGCAACCAAACTTTCATGGACACAACATCACGTATCGTGGATAAGTACGGCTTAGAGGTAAACAACTTCTCAATCGGAAACAATGGTGGTGTTATTGTTAACGCTTCCTCACCTAAGAATGCTTGGGGTCTTGCTGGTTTAACCAACGAGGAACACTACGGTGGTGTATCATTTACAAATAGTCCAGATGCTGGATTTAAGGTTTCACCATTTATGTACAGATTAGTTTGTGCAAATGGTATGATTGGTACTGCTTTTAATGAAACACTTTCATTAGGGCAAATGGATGCTAAAACAATGGAGAGTTTTTGGGCTCTATTGAATGATATGGCAACAAGAGGATTCAGACCAACACTATTCGACGAGAAAGTTAGATTGGCCATGAATACTAATGCTTCTCTTTGGGAGGTTCAAAATGCACATGATGTACTTAAAAGATACTCAAATGCAGAACACAAAGAATTGGAAGCTTGGGTTCCATTAGTGACAACTAAAGAGGCATTCCATAATGCAAGAATTGACACATTCACTATGGGCAAGGATCAAATGAAAAATGCTAGAACTGGTGTATCTGTCTATGATGTGATAAACGGTTTAACTCACTTTTCAAGCCATGATTCAGGATTCAAAGTTGCTGATTATGACAACAGAAAAATCCAATATGAAGCTGGTGCATTGCTTGCTAAGAAAAACTTTGATATGGCTAACCAAGTTAGATCACCATTCGAAGCAATCAGTGCAAAATTTGGTACCGCTTGGGAGAAAAACTAAAATTTAACAACAAGTATTTGGTCAAATAACGTTGATTTTAAAACCTGCTCTTTCTCACAGAGCAGGTTTTTTGTTGATTGAGAGTTAAAAAAGATACAAAATAATTTTTTTATTCGAGGCTTTTCCATATATTTGCCATGTTAATTTAAAAAAATTAAAAACATAATAAGATGACAAAATGGATAAATATTTAGTAGTAACTGGTGATGAATATGGAATGGATTTAGGCAACTTATTAGACCTAAATTTCCGTAATTTAGATAAGGCAGAAGAACTATACAATGAATGTTTAGAAGAATATGGTTGTGCAGCAATGTATAAAGTAAATGAAAGTGGATTAGAATTAGTAAAAATGGAATCAAATTTTTAAAATATAAAAGATATGAAACAAACAGCAGTAGAATGGTTACAAAAGCAACTAAATAAAATATTGATTGATAATCAAATTCAACAAACAGAGCATTTATTTGAACAAGCCAAGGAAATGGAAAAGGAGCAACAAGGATTTAGTGACGTTGAGGTGGAATTGATTGCCAATGAAATGGTTAATTGGACCATTGATAATATTGGCAATCCAAACCCAGAAAGTGGTAAAAAGTTTGATGAGGTTTTAAATAAACATAAAAATGTAATTGGATAGTTGTTAGGATGGGACCTATACGGACAGAATAAATTACATTTAAAACCTGCTCATTGAGCAGGTTTTTTTGTGGGCTTTTGATTCGATGATTCCTCACACCGTTGCCGACGGTGTGAAAATGTAAGAAATATGGCATAAATGAAACATTTCAAAAAATAAAACATATAAAAATAAAACATAAATGAGAAATCTAGCAAATATCGAGGTATTCAATATAGAGACCACAGAAAGGGGTACATTCGCACATATATCGTTTCAGGATCTGGATAACACAGATAATATAAATAACGGCTATGACCACATTAGAGTGCCAATGAATCTAAGACCAATACAATTATCGGTTAGAGATAACGTTTTAGTGGACCAATCGGTTAAGAGCTACGAGACACAGTCTAATAGTTATATAATAACGGAATCACCAGGTCAATAATAATACCAATACACACATATACACATACACATATACACTAAAACCTTGAATGTATAGGTCAATTCTAATTTTAAGCATGTACACATTAAGAACAATTGAAACCGACGGTAGGGAAACAAATCTCTATTTGGGTGAGCATTACACGCTCGCTAAACTTGGACACGTAAATATCGAAACGTTCGATCACAAACTGAACGGGTTTTTTGGTAACGCTGACGAATTTAATCTTGTTGAAAGAAGTCACGTAGCTGCATTCATCGATGCAGAAAATCTACCAAATTCTCTACCTCTTTATTACACAAAGCAGCACTACATAGTAACTCTCAGTGGTAAAACTTTTCAGAAATTAAATTTTGTGCTTCCCAAAGTAGCTTTTTCTGATACTTATAGATCAGCAAAAGCAGATTGCATAATTGACGAAACCGGAACTTTCAAAATTCCATCGGGTGATGACTTACTTAAAAAAGCAGATTGCACAATTGACGAAACCGGAACTTTCAAAATTCCATCGGGTGATGACTTACTTAAAGATGCTACTAAATAATTAATAGATAAAGTATGAAACAAACAGCAGTAGAATGGCTAATAAGCGAAATGTTAAAACCTAATTTAAGTATGAAAGATATACTTGAACAAGCAAAAGAAATGGAAATGACTCAAATAAAAGAAGCTTTTGATGATGGGGCAGAAAATCCCTATGACGCAGACCTTTATTTTAATAAAAAGTTTAAACCAGATTATAAAAACAAATAGCATCATGAAAAATATATTCTACATATTGCTTGGGGTAGCATTGGTTATTCTAACATCAGCAACAACGGTTTCTGTAATGACTGTTAAACCTGCACAGCCTAAGGTTTTTATAGTAAAAAGTTTTACCTACGAAACAAATTCGGGTAATGTTGCTCGCTATATTAAAGACCAAATGAAAAAAGGTTGGATATTAAAAGAGGTCGAGGGTGCAAATGACGGGGAATTTGCTTCAACATGGGTAGTAGTAATGGAAAAATATTAAAATAATTAAAATAAAAACTATGTACGAAAAAGAAGAAAAAATTTACAAAGCAATGCCAGGCGAAAGTTCTAGAGGGATGGTAATATCAGATTCACCATTGTCGCTAGGTTTGTCTATCAAATCAGATAATGTTCAGAAAACGAGAGAGATATGCGCAGAGCTAATCAGTATTTCAGAAAGGCTAGGTATAAGCATTGACTATGGAAGAGAAGAAGGTATGGGGAAAGGTGTAAAGGATAATAGCTTTATTACCAGAGATGAGGAAATCTATAGAGATCAGCAGGAATTGCTAGATTACATTAGTTACCTGACCAAAAGATTAAGTGAATTTTCAATAATATAAATTAAGAAAAATGGAGCAAGAAAAAAAATTAGCAACGAAAGCAGCAGCAACTAACAATCTAACAAGATTACTAGAAATCCAAAATGAACATAATCTTATTCTTGGTGATTGCTTAACATTATTGAAAAAATCGATGGTGAACCTATATGGTGATTATGCAACAGATGAGCTCTGTAAATCAGATGAATTCGAAACACGGGAAGGTAGCAATTCACTAGTTGAAAGACTGGGTGAATTAAATAGTACGAGAGGTTATCTTATAAATGAGATTCACACAAACCTTAGATCCATGCTAGGGCAATCAGAAATCCAAAATTAAAATATTATGTCAAGAATAACAGGAGTTTTAAATATAGATTTTGAAACAGATAAGACTATAACGGAAGAACAATTCAAACAATTCAAGAGAAAACTAAATTCACTCGCTGACGATTGGGAGATGATGGTATATGATACTGCAACAGGTTGCGGTTTTGAAGCTGATGATGTGCATCCAATATTACTGGATGAACTCGAGTGTGAATACGAATCAGAGGATTAATAAAATAAAAACCCCGGTCTTATCCGGGGTTTTTTGTGGGCTTTTGATTCGATGATTCCTCACACCGTTGCCGACGGTGTTTCGGATACAGAAAATATATTCCCAATTATTTTTTTATATTGAAATGATTTCATATATTTGTAAAAAGATTCACCGAATGTTAAAACAATCAGAACTATACAAAACCTATATCCGATTTAATCAAGAGGAGAAGATTTTTGAGGAGATAGTTCTGGGTAGGGAACATCAAGAAAGATTAGATCGTGTTAAAGCAGAGTGTGAATTTAAGGTATCAATGGGTGATTTAGTTAGAGTAAGAGACGGAAGCGGAAATTTAGATTTTGATAACGGTGCGAAGCGTTATGGAATAGATCCTCTATTTAAAGAAAATCCTGCATTAGTCATGGAGACTAATCTTTCATTTATAACAGAGCCATTCGCAGGATTGGATGAGAAATCTAGATACGTTCTGGATCTTCTTCTACTTTTTCCTGGCGGAGAAAGAGTATACACATCAACCACCTTTGTTGAGCCCCTTAAAGATGTCGAATGGAGGTATTATGGAACTCTATGGCCAAAATGGGAAAGAATCAGATAGTTATAATTTAAAATTTTAATTGAATTAATTATGTTATGTAAATGGGTAAAAACGGAGGATTTTGATTTCAAGAAGGAAACAGAATTTGATTGCTACATCTGCTGGGACGGGGAGGTTAAGAAGGCAAGGTTTCTAAAGAGCACATTCTCATTCAATTTCGGATTCTGTGGTACGAGGGTTCCTAGTCACGTCATGAAAATACCAGCACCCAAACCACCAGCACCTCCAAAATATTAGATATGCTATTAGGTGTTCTTACAAAGGATATTGAGTTTGACTATAGACCGGATGATCCCTATGCTGGGACGATCTTTGGTATTTTATATAAGGGGGAAACAATGGAACTTAGCAATCCAAGAATTGCATACTTCGACACAACATACTACGAAGGAGCGATAACGGAAGGACATCACAAAGGTGTTGTTTTAAATATATCGGAGGAGGAAGTTGAAATAATAAACACAGAATGGAAACGACTAAAATAGGGGTTTTAAATTGTAGACTAGATTTTCAGGAAAAGTCAGGGGAGAAGTTCAGGGAGGTTACATGGCATCCTGGCACTATAGTGGAGGTGCATGACTTCGATAGTGGACAGAATATTTACTATAAGGTTGAAAGACTTCATTATCAGGAGAGCCCAAAAGTGAGGGTGTACTATAATGACAAAATAAAATTTACTATGATTCCCAAACATAGGATCAGTCTTATGTGGGCGGAAGACATCAAATGGAAGAATATTGTTTCCGAATTTTTGGGTATGAAATGGATAAAGGAGAGATAGGCATTGGGGTTATAACGGAACCAATAATAACATGGACCAATAGCGCAGGTAGGGAATTTGAATGGGGACATGTTGGGATGACAGTTGATATACTAAGCGCAAAGGAAGAAATTTACGAAATAGTTGATCTAGACAGAGCGGCTACCCCGATATCAGTACTTAAAAAATTTATAGGAAAAATTGAAGTAGCATGGATGATTATAGAATAGGAACTATAAAAAGACCAATAGTATTTTGGACCGGCACCAACATGGAGGATGGATGCGAATGGGGAGAGGTTGGAATGATGGTAATCATTAAGGGGTTATCGGATAACCACTATAACATAGCAGATCCAGCAGGATTGTTAGAACCAATATTTGCGCTCAGACAATTAATAGTAGAGGTTCCAATAGAATTTAAACGAATAAGGTGATTGATATGGATGAAATACAGGCAAATGACGTGCATATAGCGGTCCTTAATAAGGCATTTAAGACAACCAATTATCAATCAGGTGGATTTATATCATGGAACGAAAATGAAGCAGTACAGGTCATAAAACACGGTGGACCTCATAGTTCTCACCTATGGTGCTGTATAAAAATGGAAGATCCAGTAATTGGACTACATAGAAATAATCTACCAAAAAATCTTATTGTTTCTAGGAGTCATTTGGGGTTCATAAATATGGAGTTTATAAATATAAAAAACGAAGGTGGAACCAACTGATAGATTAGCAATTATAAAGACAGAATTCGAGACATCCATATATGGGAATGAACTTATATGGAAAGGCGGAGAGATTGTTTGGATTGGCGGGGAAGATGCTATAATTGGTATGGTAACTATTTGCAAATTTGACAAGCCATTTGCAACATACGTTCCGAAAGATTCGGTTGATGAATTCATAATAGAATGGCAAAATATTAGATGATGGAAACTACCAAATATTTAGGTACACTAACAAGATCACTAGTATCACAGGATTTAGGAAAGGATAAGATTCTATGGGGTGAGGGTGAAACAGTGATAGTAAAAGAAATTGATGGTAATCCAGAATATTTCAGGATAATCAAACTACAAAACACATTAGGAAATATGGTAGTGCCACATTCAGCATTCATATACTACAGACCAGGCTGGGTCAAATTAAGGTAAAAATATTTTTTTATTCAAAAAGAATTTCTTATATTTGCATATCAAATCAATCAAAATGCAAACAGCAACACTTAGAAGATCGGTTTATACAAAATTCGGGGGTTATTATTCCAAGGGGGCAACAGTGGAGGTTGTTTCGGCTAATGTTATTAATGATAGCATAACAATAAAAAAACCAAACTATGATGGACCTATAGTGATTTCGCTTAAAGCTAAGGATTTAATTTTTGACGTAAAATGGAAAGAGATAAGATAGCACAGCTGAGAATGTTTATAAATTCTTCCTATGGAACATCTCCCAGAGATCATTCAGTTCAGGAATCAGTATATAGACAAATAAGAGACCTGGAGATAGATGAAAGAGAATCCAAGGTACTCAAATTTGCTACGCACGGAAAGGAAATGTCACACTCAGCAATGAGTCAATTCATAACAATGGACGTAGACAGGGAGAGACCAATAAAACTCACAGACATATCCTTTAGTGAGCCATTTCAAGGCATAATAGCAACAAGACCCAGCGTTTATGGGGTTATATCTGTACACTATATAGCAGGATATAAAATAGTTATCAAAAGATACGCTGACACCTCAGATCAAACAGTTTGGTGCGAAACTCCAATGGGTACATATCACTGTACATTCGGTAAACTGGAAAGACTTATCCACGAAAATCTACTAGAAGCAATCCAAAGAGACTCAAAATGGGAAACACTAAAATAGAATTCTTTATAATTAGAACTTTCGAAGATCTTGTGTTTATTAGAAAAGATTTTGGACCACAACATATAGCGGAATTGTTAGATTGGGTGAGCTCATTCCAATCCAGAATTAAATTCGAGAAGGAGTTTGGTGGTGATGGGACGGAAGCTAGTGTTGTTTATGGAGACTCTACTTACTCCTCCCAGTGGGCGGGTGGTATATCTAAATTGACAAGATTTGAAGTGATGTACTCCGACGAGGACGAACCAAGGGGTTATCAAACTATGGAGGAGATAAACGAGGAATTTCTAAAAAGAAGTCTTAATAAAAATAGTATATGAAGGTAAAGATATTTAAAAGCTGGATGGCTCTAGAGCAGCAAGAAGAGATCAATCAATGGTTTTCAGAAAATAATGTTGTTGTGCATAACATCACACAATCCACTGGAGGCGAGAGCACTCAATGGACCATAATATCGATATTCTATACAGAGGTCAATGAAGTAGAATTTGAAAAAGTTAAATAATGGAAAACTCAACATATCACGCTATACTACTAGGAAAGGTAAATGCAATGAGATTTTATGAATTTGTATACGATTCCAAGTTTCCTAATCCACTAGTAAATAGAAAATTACTAAGTGGAGAGACATATACGATATTTCTGAATTCGCACACAACCGGGACTCATAATAGATTTCTAATGACTGGTAAATTTGATACTGGTTATAATACTATTAACTTCGGAGGAGAGATACTAGAAAGCATACTAACAATAGGGAATCCACCCCAATTTGAAAAAATCCTTTAAATAATTTTTTTATTCGGAAAGGATTTTATATATTTGCCATGTAATTAAAAATCAAAACATTATGGCATACAATGTAACTACGTGGAAAATGAAGAGCATGGATAATCTAGTTATACCTCTTGCAGCTCTTTACGAATCATCAAGAAAAGATTGGCATCCTAAGGAACCAAAAATCAAGGATGCAATCACCATGGAGGTTTCGCTACAATGTGGTTGTGGGCAGGAGATTGTTGGTATTCTGAAAGAAGGCAATTTACACGTAACCAAACTCTCAATGTCAGGTGAAGGTTCGGGTGGATTTATAGGTACAGTTCTTAGACCAGCATTAGAAAAAAGCACAGGATCATTCTCAGCTTTAGCTGTTTGGGAAGGCGGTGATTCCATAACGAATATTGGATTCCAAGACGGATTCTATAAAGAGGAAGAAGCAGAACTATGAAATATCCAAATCCAATAGACACATTATTCAAAGAACATCTTGACGGAAGAGAAGCCCACATCAGAGCCGGCGGCATAACGATGGAGGGTAACATAGATGCAAAATGTGTAATGGAGTACAGAAAGTACAGCGGAGTTTTATGCAAGGCTGAACTTAAATGGAATGCTGCAGATATTAAAACCGAATTTCTATCCAAGTTAAATTCAATCAGAGAAAGTGCTGGTATGACTTATGATATGAGAGATTCCGTTCTTAAATCAGCAAACGAATTATTCGATACTCTATATGTTAGAGTTGGAATTCTGTACTATCATTCGGTTGTTAAGCACGAGGTGCTAACAGATAAGGATGGTGAAATAGTTAGAGTTGATCTAACGTATGATAATGGAACTGTAGTAGAAATTAGAAATATTACCAACATAAAAAAATAAAATCATGGATTTACAAGTTTATTTCGACGTTGAAAAAATAAGTGTTATGGAGGTTAGGGAGGAGAGTCTATCAGATTACATATTCTATCCACCCAGACCGGAAGAACAACTATACATATTTGGGTTTATACCAGCGGGTAAGAGACCTGCACTTCCCGAAAGATGGAGTTCTGGAAATGATGGATGGTACTATAAGAAAGATCAGGAACTAAGAGGATGTTCTTGGTACCGTATAGATGATAAGGAGAAAAAGATGTACCACAAGGCACAGGTTACTGTTCATCTAGGATACAAGGAAACTGTTAGTAGAGTATTTGACTCAACAGCAGAAGCAAAGGAATGGGCTAATCACATAATAGAGATCTCAGGAAAAACCCTGGAACTATTAATTAAATAAGAAATGGAAGCAACCAAAACATATTTAGGAAGAGAGATAGTTCACGAAGAGATATTTCCTGCAGGTGATGATTTTCATGGGTATTATTCAGCAGAAAAAAGACTTAGTGAATTAGGTTATACCAGAGGATCCATGTGCAGAACAGAGCCAATTGGATTCGCAGATTCTGATAAATATAGATACATTGCAAAGTGGTATAATATAGACGTCAAAGAGCGAGAAGAACTAGACGGCGTCATGCTTAGCTCAGGGTTTAGAAACAGCGAGGTAAGAGTTATATTCTTTAATACACCAAAAACTATTAAATAACAATTAAATCAAATAAAAATGGCAACAAGATCAAGAATCGGTATTGAAAACGAGAACGGTAGAATTGAATCAATCTACTGTCATTGGGATGGTCATCCTGGAACCAACGGTAAAACACTAGCTGAGCATTATACAGATGCGGAAAAAGTTAAGGCACTGATAGCATTAGGTGATATTAGTTCACTTCACGAAAATGTTGGTCCTGCCGACGGTGTTGAGCATTCTTTCGACAAGCCTGCGGAGGGAGTAACAGTAGCGTATCACAGAGACAGAGGTGAAGATTTTAGAGGTCCAGCAGTAAAACATTCAATGGAAGGTTTCGCTAACTCTGATTACGAAGAGTACGGATATGTCTTCACGAAAGAAAATGAATGGAAAGTGGTCGGTGTTAAGAAATGCTTCGTTCCATTAGCTGACGTTATATAATACTAGATGGACTGGGAAACCAGTCCATCGTTGTTTAAATTGGGATATATAGGACATGGAAAAAATACTAACATTTGATCAGCTATTTGAGGCTAATGAGAAAAAAATCTCATGGATGCCATCCATAGAGGAATTTAACAGCATAGAACCATATAAGAGTTTATTGAGTGCTCTCGGAGGTACTATTCACAATAGGTACGAAACACAGCAAACCCCAGCATCAATAACCAAGGGGGTAAGATTCATACGTCTAGGTGCAACGTATCCATGTAAGGTTTCTCCTGTGTCTAGGGAGGAAAATGCGGAGAGAGTTAATTTTACATACGGTGCATATAAAATATATTCCAATATTCCATTCTCAACTAAGGAAGAAAGAGAGAAAGCAATGGAACTATTTATATTATATTCATTAAGCAAAACCAGTGGATATAATATGAATCAGGGCATTTTTGGGGACATTGAAAAATATCTAACAGATAAAAAACCGGTTTTGTCTGTTAAGCCATCACATTCCAGTGAATTTATTGACGGCTTTATTAAAAGCGCAGAATCTATAAATGATGAGTATGAAGGGGCAAGACCACATTCTTTCATCAGAAGAGCATACCTTATAGACAAATATCTAAAGGGAAGGGGTAATGCAGCTATACTTAATGCAATCGGAATAATAGAGAGGATAGGTACAAATAAGGCAAATAATAATGAAATCATACGTGGTCTTCTTAGATACTCAGATATAGATTCAATTTGCAAATATATCAAGGAGAATCCATTGGAGCTCTATATTCTTGACGATCTACCAGAGATTAAGGAAGAGGTATTAAAAAGAACTGGTATTAAAGACTATGGCAAAATAGGCAAAAGCCTACACCGAGGTTTAATTTAATAAAAATCCGAATAAATATTTTTTTATTCGGATTTTTTTGTTATATTTGCATATTAAATTGTTACAAATGAAGGTAATAGAGATAAGTAAGTATACAACTAATGGGTTCAGACTCGGACACGTAATTCTTGACGATATTAACGATCCGGAAGAAATAGGTGAGCATGTTGAGGATTGGTGCTATAGTGACGCAAGCGGACATGGTAACGGCTGGAGATCCGAATGGAAGGAAATTACTGACGAGGAGGCCAGAGCCAAGATCATTCATGATGAGGTACTAAAAATAGATAGGAATATATCACTATTAACCAAAAGAAGAGATCTACTACTAGATGAGATAGCTGTAGATTTCGTACAGTTAAGATCATAAAAATAACTAACTCTTAGCTATTTTTTAAACATATCAATCATTACTGCGATAAAGCAAATTCCTAGGAAGATCCCAATTACATAGGGAGGACAGGTTGGATCAGAGTTCATTAGAGGGTACATATTTCTGCTATATATCAGTTTACAATATCATATTGTAACATTTTTATCACAAATTATTTTTTTATTTCATTCTTTTTTCATATATTTGCATAAAGTAATAATGTATGCTATATTCGGAATTAAGTCCTAGCAAATACCTTGTATCTGATGAACATTTCGGCGAGGTCCAATGGTGCATCTCAAATGATGTTCCATTAACCCTTGGAGCAAGCATGGCAGGAGGTCTTATAGTAGCAACAAAGGAAAGACAAATGTGGTACGAGGATACAGAGGGTAATGACGTTTCCTTATGGATGTTTAGGTTCTATGTGAGAGGTGACGAAAATTCATTTTTCTGGTTTAGTAAGCAAGGAGATAAAATACGTGATCTTGAAATACAACATCTCAATGAAAATTTAATAAAGAGGATTGGTGAAATAGAATGGAATACTATAAAACGGAGCACGTCAGAAAAGTAATACTGAGTACTATTTCTGAAGGTGTTCTAAAAACATTAGCAGAAACAGATCTTATAATAGTACATTCCCAATTTGAGGATAATGTATTTGATAAGGCGGGAATTAATATAAAATTACCAAATCTATCAATGTTAATAGAAAGGTTCGTTGATACTGATCATTGGTGGATAGGAGACGAATATTACACATACTACACACCAAAGGAGATGGATGAGAAGCTAGCGGAAGAAATATCAAAATCTGTTATATGGATAGAAATTCAGTAGTAAGCATAACCGAAATATTTACGGACGCCATGTTTGAGGCAGGATGTGTAATGGGAAATAATGGATATGATTCATTTCCGATTGCAAGACCTGACGGGAGGACAAAACCAACTATTATACAAAAACTAGTGGCTACAAGAAATAATAATCCACTATATTGGATAATCAATGAGAAAATACCAAGTCTACCAAGTATGGATGCATCCGAGGTGGAAAGCGAAATAATAAAAGATATAATTGAATGCATGACATGGGAAACTATAAAATAGAAAGCGGATTTACCTTTAATTTGGATGGATTATTTCCAAAATACACATACTATACACCAAAGTAGATGGACGAGAATCTAGTGGAAGAAATATCAAAATCTGTTATATGGATAGAAATTCAATAGTGCATGTAAAGGAGATATTCACTGATACTATTTTTGAATCAGGATATCGTAGGAATAGTGAGGAATGTGACTTGTTTCCAATAGTAAGACCTGACGAGAGAATAAATCCGATAATTATAGAGAGATTAAAATTATCCACAAGAAACAATAAACGTCTATATTGGATAATAGGATTCAATTTACCAAGCATGGACGAGGAAGAGGTGGAAAGAGAAGTAATAAAAGATATAATAGAATGTTTAGTATGGGAAACTATAAAATAACAACAGGAATTAGTTTTAATTTGGATGAGCTATTTCCAAAATATACAGTAGCTGATATGTTTCCAATAAGACCTAATAAGTTGGCAGGACTTACGGAAACACTATTTCAAATCAGCGAGCAGAGAAATCTTCTTCCTGATAATGCTCCACTAGTTATATTTGAGACAAATACATATCAATATAGGATAGAGAATAGAAATAGATCATATGATAACGATGTCTATTTTACCCTACACAAAATACATAATAATGATCTAAGGACCGTTGTTTCATCAACCACTGTCGCCATAGATCAAATAGAGGAGCTGATAACACAACACATAGCAAGCAATTTAGAATGGGAAAGAGTATAGATAAAATTAAATTGACCATATCCACGGTGTGGGAAAAGATTGAATCATTTATTTTCGGATTATTTCTTTTTATTATGGTATTCGGTGCTATTGCACTAGAGGCTAATAGAGGCACAATACAAAAAAATATTTACCCTAAAAAGATAGAACTGGGATTGGGTGATAATATAAAATCATCTCTGGTTAAGGTGGGAAATCACGAATATATGGTTACAACATATACAACTAAGGTTGGATCAGGTATAGCAACTGTCCATAGTCAGGATTGTGAATTCTGTAAATTAACTAGAGATATAAAATCTAGGGCTCAATCGATGGTAGATCAGACAAAACATCACCAGAAATCTCAGAAATAACATCATCTATTTTTCTACCATATAAAGAAAGCTCGGAATCAAGTTCTTCTATAGTATTGAAGAATTTCAGGATAGGTTGCATCGATTCTATTTTTTGTCCTTGTGTAATGGTTCCATAGTTGAATACGTCATTTCCATTATGTGCTAAGTAGTATATCATTTTATTTTATATTATATAAGTTGTCCACCATCCAATATTGTCCATAGATTGGGAGATGATGTCAGCACTGATCTTGAAGCTGAAGCTGCTGAGCTATATTTAACACTACCAAAGTTAATTGATACATTAGGAAGAACTGCTCTTGAAGCCCAGCCATTAAGTAGCGAATCATAATTAGTCTGTGATATTCCTGACAAATCCATAAATCCACCATTGAGAATATTATCAAACGTGGAAACTAATGATACATTCCATGATGCCAGGTTCTGATTAAAGGCATTGGCATTATAGAACATACTGCTCATATCTGTCACCTTCGCTGTGTTCCATCCGCTAATATTCTGATTAAAGTTTATAGCATTTCTAAAAGCATATGACATGTTTATCACGTTTGCAGTGTTCCATCCGCTTATATTCTGGTTGAATGCTTTTAGACTTTCACCACCAAATATTGAACTCATTGTGGTTACAAGAGAAGTGTTCCATGCTGTATATGTGAGTCCATTTACGGTAACAGACTGGGTATTAATAGGCTGATCAAATATTGGTTGATTCAGAAATAATGAAGCAATACTGGTTACCTTAGAAGTGTTCCAGTTTTTAATACTATCCGACCCCGCATTCATAAATACACCAGGGGATCCTGTAGAACATCCAACCGTACCTGTCATCGTTGTTACATTGGCGGTGTCCCATGCAGTATAGGTAACGCCATTTACTGTTGCAACTTTTGTACCAATATCATGGTCAAAGAATCTCTGACCAGCAAAAGTTGAGTTTAGTGATGTTACCTTGGATGTGTTCCAATTTTTTAAATCTCCACCTCCACCATTATTAAATACACCGGGGGTTGTAAGATTACTTGAACTAAATGCGTTAGATAAACTAGTAACGTTTGCTATATTCCATGCTACGTATGTGTTACCACCAACTGTTACAACTTTAGTACCGACATTCTGGTCGAAAAATGCTTGTCTCTGACAGAAAGCAACTAAGGTTGTTACTTTTGTTGTGTTCCAATTCTTAATACTATCTGATCCGCCATTATTAAAAATTCCATATGATGACGCACCGTTGGTAAATCCATTCAACATAAAAGACATATTGGTTACATTTTCAACATTCCATGCAGTATAGGTATTACCATTAACAGTTACAACTTTAGTACCGATGTCCTGGTTGAATTTTGTTTGTACACTAAACATAGAAATCATACTAGTTACCTTGGATGTGTTCCAATTCTTAATACTATCGGATCCACCATTATTAAATGATCCCTCAGGGACAAGAGCTGGTGATACTGCAGTACTACCAAACATATAACTCATATCAGTTACATTGGAGGTATCCCAGGCAGTATAGGTTACTCCGTTTTTAGTTACTGCTTTAGTACCGATGTCATGATTAAATGCTGAATTCCTATAGAACATTGCGTACATGGTTAAACATAATGACGTGTTCCAATTCCCAATGGGCTGATTAAACCTCGAGAATCTACTAGGAACTCCAGTATCACTACCAAACATCCATCTAAATGTTGTTACCTTAGAAGTATCCCAATTATTAATAGTTGGGCTTCCTCCGTTATTAAACATAAAATCATTGGCAAACATATTGTGCATATCAGTCACATTCGATGTGTCCCATGAGCCTATATTATCATCAAATTCTCTAGCGGATTCAAATACCTGTCTCATCGATGTTATACCCGAGGTGTTCCATCCATTTATATTATTGACCTGCGTTAAAGAAAGACATTCAAAAAAGAACGCTTGTAAACTTGTCATTCCGGTAAGGTCTATAACTCCAATAACATCATTTAATGTTAGATTTCTACAACCAAAAAATGTACCATAATTATTAAATGGCCTAAAACTTGTCCCCCATTGTTTAACATTTAGAAGTTTTAATCTATCTCCTGAATTATTAAAACACCATCCGTGACAAGTACCCACTATCTTCACTGTGTATAAATTGGGTGATGCATAGGTATGCGTTGTTTCTGCTTGGTTATATGAGGTTATTATACTTGATGTTCCATCACCCCAATCCACAAAAAAAGAATAGATACCAGTTGCGATTAATGGTAATCTTATTTGGGTTTCTGTGCTTGATCCCACAGATATAAGTGTGGGATTCCAGGTTGTTACGAACATCTCCGGAGGATATAAAAGACCACCACCTATAGGTACAGAAGCTGCTGCATATTTATTAAAATTGGATATAGCCTCCAATAGCTCCTGCCTGTCCTGTTCCTCTTTCAGGAGTCTCCATTTTCTTTCTATTTCAGCGCTACTTAAATCAGGATTTAGTGAATTCTCTCTTGCTCTATGCTGGTTTCTATTCATTGATATTCAATATTTGATTAATTATATATCACAAAAAATCATCAATATATTTTTTTATATGGTAGGAATTTTGTATATTTGCATATAAAATTAAAGATTATGAGAATAGTAGCTTTTTTATATAGATTACCAGTTTTACCTATAATGATAGGATATGAATTATATGTTATCAATAGAATAGTAAAGGAATCCAACATCGATGATCTAATGGAAATCCAATCCAATGGTGAATTAAAAAAGCACACTGAACCACATATGGACGCATTCAGAAAAGATTATGCAGCGGCTCTACATTTATTCTCAATACTATCATGGATAACATTCATAAGAATAGTTATATTACATCACTAATAAAAAAATAGAATGGCAGAAGATAGAAGACTAGACAGCATACTGGATAAAATCAGTAAAAGTGGAATCGACTCACTAAGTAAGGAAGAGAGATCTTACCTTAGAAAAATCTCAGGCGAACCTGAACCTAAGTTAGATAGGGAAGCAATAGAAAATCCAGAGGGATTTAAAATGACAAACATATCAGCAGAGGTTTCATCAACTGCTGATTGTGTTTCCGTACTGAACGAGTATAAGAAATCCAAATGGAAGAGAAAGGTGAAATTCAATATCAAAATAACGGATGAAAAATCTAGCACTGTTAGAGTTTTTACCGATGGTGTTGAAACATTAAGCATACTTCAATCCGAATATGATGGTGCATTTCTAATCAACTATGATCTTGATTCGCTTAGACCCTTGATTGAGAAATTGCAAAAAACTGCAAAAAAATGCTACACCCATGACTATGGTGAAGTTTTTCTTAATCCGTGGAAAATGCAGGTTTGGGTTGTTGGAGGTGATGGCGGTATAGTACAAACGGATGATAACCCAGCAGACGTTGTCAGAAGACTGGAAGAAGGTGATTGGGGTGACTGTGAATTTGATATTGATTTCAGTGTGGATGCTCCAGAGATAAATGACACAATACTTGAAGCTGAATACTTTCCACCAATGGATGAAAGTGAGGAGGGATTTTCTGAAGGTGAGGACACAGTCAGAATGGAATGGTTTCAAGTAGCACAGGCTGTTGATATATGTAATTTTGAATAAATGAGAAAGATATTATTATTATTTCTATTCGTCTCCACATTCTGTTATTCACAGAATGTGGAGTACTATAAGTATGGTTACGAAGGCATAGAAATGTTCGGCAAGGTAGGAGATACCACAGTCATATACACTCAGCATAAGGCAAAGGGCACAATAAGAACCGATGTTGCTAAGAGGATAGTGAATCTATATTTAGATAGAAAACTAAAGGATGGAAATCTAGTAGTTGAATTACCTATTGCAATAGTTTCAGGGAGGATAAAAATAGAGAGGAAAGGTAAGCTTGTTGTGATAAACTATTTCTATGAAAGAGTGGAGTGGTGCGATAAGGACCTGATAGAAATCCCATTAGAGGCTAAAGATGCAAAGACAAAACATAAAATATGAACCAGTAACAGCAAATGATATTGCAACGGTTAACTGGATGGAAAGGGAATATCAGGGGACACCGATTTACATTGGGTTAATTAATGATTTTATAATGGCTGTATGTGCACAATCCAACGATATAGAATATGATTCAATAGCAATTAGATTCAGAATAAGAAACTACGAGATTGATAAAGCTGACAAGGATGAAAAAGCAAAATCCAGGGGAATAATATCAGTCTATAGACATGAATACATCCTGAGTGATCTTAAGGAGGGTTTATGGCTGTCTAATGCAGAAATAATTAAAATTAATGGAGCAGTAGAGAAATTAATCGACGAAATGAAAATAAATTTCGCTAAAATTAAATAGGAAATGGAAAATAATAACAATATAGCTGATAAATTAATAGAATTCCTAGGCAAAGATGGGATTAGATGGTTTGGACATTTAAAGGGATTAACTGGGACATGTTCTCCAGTTTTAAGATTAAATTCGAAAAGAAAGGGAATACCTGTCCATCCAGTTCACTTCAGGGAAGGTATGCAGATTAGAAATTTTCTAAGAACTCTTAAAGAGTGTGAAGAAATCAATTTTGACGATGAATGGTGTAGTCTCGTTGAATTAGCAGTGGAGAGATCAAAAATAATAAGGGAATAATTTTTTTATTCCAAAAGGATTTCTTATATTTGCTTATCAATTAAAACAAATGACATGGCAATCCAAAAAATAACATTAGACGGTAACACCTTTATATTATCAACGGAAACCCCTAAACAAGGAGACTGTTATATCTGCATAGTAACTGATTCATTGGGACCTAAATTATCTCCAGGTACAAGATTAGAAACTGATGCAACTAAGAACAGCCACAAAAATTGCATTAAGGTCTTAGCAACTGATCATAAAGGTCTAAACATTGAAGGCTGTCCAACACTAGAAGGATTCACACTAAATACCAAATCATGAAAACAATATTAGCATTCGGAATCGGAGCAATGGCTCTTTGTTATTTATTCATCTCCATGTATAACCACACTTGGGACATCATGGACTATTCGGAGGGATCAGTCTACTGGTTTGGATCACTGACTTCATTGGGATTCATAACCGGATGTTTAGTGAGAGCACTTGGATTGGATGCGGTCTTCGATTGGAATAATCCAAGATAGAATGGAGACAGCAGAAATAAAAATAAGAATAGCATCCATCAATTCAGAAATGGAGGAATTAGCTACTAGAGGAAGGGAGCTTCATAAGGAAAAACTTACCTACTATTGGAGGATAAGTCTTTGTAACTCTTCGGATTCTTTTAATGAATTTAAGGAGAAAAATCCAAACCATCCATTACTCGATAACTGTAAAGTACTTAGACCCGAGAATAGCGGATGGAAATCAGATGTTATAATTACTATACTTAAGTGCGAGATAACAAGAGAGGATTTTATAGATTTTGCTAAACTTATAGTCTCACCTTATGTAGGCGAGGAAGATTTTAGAAATTTCGAGTGGCAAAATAAAGAGCATTAGAAAAATACTAAAATAAATAATGGACCAATGGACGGGAATATAAGCAAAAATATTCTATCAGATTATATAAGTCAGAAGATATTTGATGAGACATATGACTATGATTATGGTTCAGGTCTTTCCATGCCTCTCAAGTATATGGAGGTAAACGTTATTGGTATAAGCAACATCACATCGATAAAAATAGGAAAGCTAAACCATCCGGACAACAATTTTAAAAATTACTGGACTGCTATAAAGATCAGAGGGGTTGAGCCAAATATAGTTTCTCCGTTTGGGACAATTGAAATGGTATCAGACTTCATAGCAAATAACATAGGCAAGAACTTAATTTGGATTGATACACAGATTAGAAATGATCCATTTGAATGGGACTATATAACGGGTTCAACTGTACAATAATTAAAATTTTTTTATCCCGAATTATTTCATTATATTTGTGCTTAATAGAAATGTAATGTGGTTATTTGATTTAATATTTGGTGTTAGAATAGATCCCAAGGCTGAGGTCGAAAAAGAATTGATAGCAAAGTATGGTACAGACTGGCATAGATATGACGGAATTATTCACTGGACCAAAGTAAGATGATCTGATATATAGCTCATGAAACATATACTATCAATAGACGAGGCATACAGACATATACCAAAACAAATAACAAAATTCTACTTTACTTTTGTTAGTCCAAACCCAGTCCATAGAAGACTTCCAGATTACACTACACCTCTATACGGATCAACTCTTATTGGTGATGCGTTATCTCTATATAAAGAGGAAAAATCTAGATCAGAAACCCCGGAAAATGTTCGTTTTTATGAAGGTGTTTGTAAGCTTTCAATAGCTTATATGGAAGAAATAAAGGAGTTGGCAAATAGAAAATCTGTTAGCATGCAATCAATAATTGACGTGCTTCACGAAAATCCACCATATAGGGAATTAAATAATATTCTAAGGGATAATAGGGAATTGGATGAATGGGATTTTTATTATCTTTATGATGCTATCTCATTTCAGGATGACGAAGGCAGGGAAAGATTAATAGTAATTAGGCCATATCTTGATATATTAGCTGAATTGGATCCAGAGAGGCTAAGATAATGTAAAATATTGGATTTTAGAATTAGAAGAATTTTTATTTCCAGGCCCACTCAACCAGGTTTTCGAAGCCTGGTTTGGGCTGTGACAACTACAGTTACGGTTATATTTCACACCATAACACTAAGTATATTGTATTTTAAATTAATTGCTACTTTCTTAATGGAATGAATTGTTAATTAATGATTGTATCTTAATAGCTCCAATCTCAATTCCATTATTCATTCTGTGGTTATACCTACTATATATCGCATCATATTTATCGAATTCATTGCGAATAGTAAAGAATGATATATTTCCAGGTGAGGAGGTTATAGATTTTAAATCACCAAGATATAAGCTTCTAAAAATAATCGGTTGCTCCGCTGAGTTTATTATGGATTTTTTGGATTGGTATAAATAAGGTTCTAATCTATATTCTATCAGATAACCCATATCTTGTGCATAAGTATTAAAAAAAGAATTACAAGCTTCCAGATCTTTATTAGCTATACTAGAAGATAATATAACCTCAACCGAAGTTAGCTTCTCACCCTCCGCTACGGCAACGGTAACTTTCATAAATTTTGAACTAATCGCAGCTATAAATTTACTCCAATCAATGGAATCAGAATTTTTAACCACCAATCTATATTTTGTTTCCTCGTCATACGATCCAGGCATAAAACCAGGTCCACTAGCTATCATATTCCTTCTCTTATCGATGGATGCACCAGTACTCCAGCATTTTCCGGGATATGCACCAATATTTTCCTGAATCCCATTTACATTTAAAGTTATAATATATCGAAATGGAGAGCCAAATCCGTTACCTAAGGTATTTCTAAGACCAGCAATCTCTAATTGAGCTTTCGTAATTCCCCAATACTTACCATCATAGAAAAAAGTATCACCCTTCACACCAGAAGATATGTGTTCATTCATGACATATTCAAAATCATCTATATACTGCTGATCGAAACTCGGTGCTTTTTTTATTTTTAGAGTTAAATATTGGATCTCACCAAATTGATATTTATAATCGGTATAAACACTATGTTTATTTTTATTACCACTAGAAATACTTACACATATGGAATATGGTGAAAATTTATTCCCGTAAACAGGTAGGTCATTCTTAATTACAGATGGTGCCATCGCACCTATCTCTATCTTTGCATCAGAATCATAATTGAATGATAATATATCGGTTCTACGCGAAGTTAATCTTTTTGTATAAACTAGTCCATTACCATTTTTATCCATCACTTGCGAGTGTACCTTACTTGGAAATCTGTTCAATTTAAACTGTGCTGATAATGTATATTCATCCTCTATTGTTTCTGAGTATAAAGGATCTACATTAGTATTCACCCCCATTTTTTTAATTTTTAGAATGTTTGGTTTATCCAAATTCACCAGATCATCGATAATTCCCAATCTTGTATCAGTTGTTCCCGCTACAAATTTCCCATTTATTTTATGCTGATAATTGTAATAGGTGTCGTTTAATTTAATAGAATAATTTCCAGTCTCCTTTTCCGTCACTGATGTAGGTTCATACGAAAATAGTGTAGATAGGGTTAAATTTGAAGTACTATGTAGAATTTCCTGTATTTGCTTCACATAGGGTAGCTCAACTCTATTTATTATATTGGTTGTCAATATTTTTTTAGACTCGTCAACAATATCGGAAAGCAAAGCTGAATCCTCCTTGGTTAGTTCACTCTTTTTTAATAATTCTTTTGTGGTTTTTGAATTTTTTATAATTAAGTTTCTTAGCCTCTCCGCTTTTCTTTCCTTATTATCATCCGAATCCAATATTGAGATTAGCTCCTTCATTTATTTCTTAATTTTTTATTTACTTTTTCTTAGGTTTAACTCTAACACAGTTTGGTACAATCTTACCGTCCATATTCTTAGTACCTATCTGTATATAACCTTTCCAACACGGGCCGGCTTTCTCTGTTATAAATTCTTTATATTTCAGTATCATTATCTATATATCAATTAAATAAAATCATCATTTTATTTTTTTATTTCAAATAAATTTCTTATATTTGCATATCAAATCATAAGAATGGACAGATACCCAAAGGATGAACAATTAGCAGGAATCTATGTTAAGAGATGCAAATGTGGTGCCAGACCCTACATGGACAGGGTTATGTCAGGCGGTACACCTAAGTGGATCAAGTGCGACAATTGTGGTAGAACAGGAGATAGTGATTGTGATAAACAGAAGGCAATAGATAATTGGAACCAAGATAAAATAGGAACTATATACTAATGAAGAACACGTACATACTACAAACAAAAGATCCAAGCATGTTACATTTTGCAAAGGACAAAATGTTCATCACATCAGATCGTCCAATAGGTGAAACAGAATTATACGCTTCAATCCCGCAATATGTGTATATTGTCGTAGATGATAATATATTAGTTCATGATTTCGCATATGACACATATAGAAATCTGGTACTACCTGTTCCTGACGGGGAAAATATGCAATTCTTTAATCTCGCTAAGAACAGATATAAAAAAATAGCCATAACCAACGACACACATCTTATTAGAGAAGGTGTTAAGGAGGTAACCAAAAGCTTCCTTGATTGGATAGCCAGAAATTCAGGAACCTATGATTTCATTAAACTGGAAGGCGTCTTCACCAAGGGAGAACATTCAACAGAGTACACAATAGTAGAACCAATAACAGCAACACAAAATGAAAACAATTAAACTATCATTTATCATTCTAATTCTAATATTCTCTGCAGTATCATGCGAAAAAGATAGAATACCAGTACAGGAAATTCAGAAAACTGAAGATGTTTCTGATTATATCGTTTATGGCGATTATGATGACTACGGAGGACATTATGACGACAAGACAACATTCTATATTCTAAGAACCAGTTACAGAGACTGCAGAATTACTGACTGTGGTACATCAGAATATATTGATAAACTTATACCACAGAGGAGAAAGGATGTGATCTCCCTACAGAGAGAATACGACTCCCTGAAAAATAAGACAGAAGAGGATTATAAAAATCTAAAAAGTAAAATTGAATGAGAAATGTTCACGTAATACCAGCAAATAGAGAACCCGTTAAGGGAGATTTATTATTAAGACACATTTGGAAAAACGATTCGAATGAATGTATATCCTGGTGGAGATACAAAGAAACGGTTGATATTGATAGGGTTAGACAATATACAACCTTAAACGGTAGTTTTAGAGATACTGTTTCCTCCTTCAAAGTTCAGAATATCTACATTACTGTCAACGGAAGTTTCGCAAGAGGAGCATACGTCACGGACGGTATTGAAGTAATCAAAGCAACACCAAAATTGGTTGATGCCCAAGGTTTAGTAGACAGAAGGAATTGGAAAAAGATCGTACTAACAAGCGATCCAGACCTAATAGCAGATGGGATAAAACACACAGGAGAAGAGTTTCTTGATTGGTTCGTAAAAAATCCAAACTGTGATCAGGTTGAGGCAAAACATACCACTAAGGAATATGTTGATGACCAAGATGCCTATGGCTATGACGTAAGCTATTATAAAATCATTATCCCGGAAACATCAGCAAAGGGATTCATACCCGACACTAATTGGGAACCAGCGGAGGAAATTTCATTGGATGATATTGAAGAACAGGAAAGCGTTGAAGGATGCTTCCTAGCAAATATTAAATACGTGCTTCAGTTTAATAATGATACTCAGGCTATGAGATTCATGGAGAAGTATTACGAAGCTAAAAAAGAGCAGGAAGGTTTTCATACAGACAAGGATGTTATAAACGCCCTACATAGCGTGGAATTGAAGGACAATAAAAACTACAGTAGAATCTATGAAGAAATGAAAAAATGGTTCGATAAATCTAAAATCAAATAAATCATGATACAATTCCTAAGCCATTATGGTGAAACCATATTAACCCTGCTGGCTATCTTTATTTTTATATTTTTACCATATGGTAAAATCTTTAAGCCAACAAATTACAATTCTAAGGATTCATTTACTGAGGGTTATAATAAAGCGGAGAATGAAATAAAAAAAGGAAAGGACCCAATAGTACTAATGAATCAATGTCAAGGTCCAGAAGATAATTGGGATAGAGGATGGATTCAAGCATGCTCTAATTACATAAACGGAAACAAATAAATCATGGAATACTATCGCGCTTTTATGATGTTCTGTATGTTTATAATCATACTAATACTAGGAGGTATTTACGAAAACACAAAAAGAAAATAATGAAAAACCGAATCATCACCTGGATATTAACACGAACCACGTGCATCTGGCTTAGATGGATCAAAAAAATCAAATGAAATGAAAAAGACATTAGTTATTTTAATGGGATTATCCATAGCACTATTAATATCCTGCGAGGATAAAGGGATAACAAGAGAAAGTTTAGTGGGTAACGAAACACAACTCCCGCCGGAGCTTAAAGGCTTGAAAATTTATGATGTTTCGATAGGCAGCGGTAGCTATGTTAAAGTTGGTATTCTGGAGGACAAAATAATCTCAACTAATTATCAGGTTGGGAAGCATCGACAATCCATGATTATAGTAGATAAAGGAGGTCAGGAGAGAAAGATTGAGTTTGAATCCATTATATCAGAGAACGATTCAATCCTGGTTATCAAAAAATCAATAAAATAAACATGAAAAAATTAATCTTATTTTTAGCATTCATCACATTAGCATCATGTGAGGATAACGGAAGACCAAAGTTTATAGGCCAGGACATCATAGACGGTAAGGTATCTGCAACACAACCTGGATCCCCGGGTGGATATGGACACCCAGCGGATCTCCCAGTTATTTGGATACAAACACCAACAGAAACAAGGGAAGTCGAGATTCCATTCGCATACGAAGGCAAATGGAAGGTAGGTGATTCATGTTTACTAATCATAGAGAGATATCAAGAACCTGTGGAACAAAATAAAAAATAAAGAAAATGAAAGACTGGATGAGAGCAAGCATAGAGATAACAAAACCCATACTTCTATTTGATATGGATGGAGTTATCTGTGATTTTGATAAGAGAGCCAAGGAGCTAGAGGCTATGGGTATCAAGGGTAGTAAATTATTTAGCCACCCAACAGCTTATAAAGATTTAGAACCAATTCCTGGTGCCATAGAAGCTTGGCATGCACTACAGGAGAAGTATGAAACCTATATTCTATCAACCCCACCCTGGTCAAATCCAGATGCGTGGGGGGAGAAGAGAAGATGGGTAGAGCAGCATCTTGGCAAGTCAGCACATAAGAAACTAATACTTTGTCACAACAAAGGTATAGTGAGAGGTGATTTTCTTATCGATGACAGAATAGCAAACGGTGTTGCTGATTTCCAAGGTGAGCACATTCACTTTGCCACAGAAAAATACCCGGATTGGAACTCAGTCCTTATTAGATTAGGGGTAACCCAGTAAAAGAGATTTATAATGGATAGAGGAACATACGAAAAAGCCACACTTATTCTGGAGCAGCTGGATAAAATCGAGGCATTGGAAAAAAGGATAGCAGCAAAATACAGCGAATACAAGGAGAAAGATGAGGAGCTATGCAAATTATTAAATTCCTGTAATGATGCTTTGACTGTGCTTAAAGAAATAGATAATAATAAATTTAAACAACTCTAGGTTAATAGAAACTAATAAGAGAATAATATGAAAAGTCTAAGTCTTAAAGATATAGCACTAAAGCTACTGAAGAAATCAAACGGATTCACCGATAGAGATAGAGGTAACTGGATTGATGGTGCATGCCATAGGGAAATGGAAATAAATGCACTGAAATATCGGATGAGTCAAATGTACACTAGTGATGCGGTCGAGGAGATCTCAATCGAGATGGTAAATTGGACTCTAGATAATATGGGAAATCCAAATGCTAATAGTGGTAAGAAATTTGACGAAGTTGCCGCCAGTCACAAGGGTTTAACACCGGGTAGTGTAGAAATAAAATACTCTCTAGTTACAGATCTTTTCGGTGATAGACCGAACGGAATGGATCCGCAGATATTTAAAAGCGTAGAGGAAGCAACTCAGCATTGGGAGGATCACTACAAAAACAGAAACAAGGGTGATGGCCATGACGAGTACTGGAGAAAGACCCCTCTAAGAATACTAGAAACAGTAACAACCAGACTTTGGGAAAACTAATAGCATAAAACATGGAAAAATACATCGAAAAAGAACTTATACCCTATCCAGAATCATTAATCTTAAAAGAATTAGGATTTAGTATCAGTTGTTACGAAAGATATCATAACGGAGAACTTGAAGTTGATTATGGAAATTGGAATGGACATTCTATAGAACATATAGTTTCAGCACCACTTTATCAACAAGCTTTTAGGTGGTTTAGAGAGAAGTATAATTTATTTGGATGTATTGATTTGCAAGTTTGTACTCCAACCCATTGGTTTATAAGAATTGATAATATGATTGAAAACGATTATGTATATCATTCAGAAGATGAAAATTTAAGGTATAAAACCCACGAAGAAGCACAACTTGAATGCCTTAGAAAGCTAATAGAAATAGTAAAAGAAAAATAAACATGGAATCACCATTCATAAAACACATGCAGGGTAAATACCCAGAACTTGACATCAAGGCCATAGTTGAGCTAGTAGACAAGAATGTGGCAGAGATTAAACCAAATCCAAATAACCCAACACAGGAGATTAAGATCTTCCCAGGTTCGGATCTGAATAAGAATCTCATCATCAAAATCATCTCGGAATATCTGGAAGTAAAATAATGAAAAGAAAAGAGGACAAGAATGCTGCAGGTGGTTGTTTTCTCCTGGGTGTGGTACTTCTAGTTATTTTCACCAGATATCTCGGGATGCTGATGGAAAGTTTGATGCGATGATGCCTATATAAGATGCTTTATTGAAAGGTAATTTTTAAAAGCCAATAGCTTCTTAATTTCTTCCTGAGTTATAGAGAAAGGTGGAAGATCAAGGTACATATGAATCTGATCTTCCTTCGGTATTTTTTTCCAAATCTTAAGTAGACCTTTACTGTAATCACCAGATGCAGCCTTCATAGCATTAAATGCTAACTTCAAGGATTTGCTACTAACAGTATTTCCATCCATGAATATATCTCTAAGCGTGAGTTCGATTGATGCACCTCTCATCGACACAAGTTCGTTGTTAGCTACATTTAGTTTCTTAACAGACTTAGGACAACCAACAAGATCCCTCAATTTATTACTAGCACAATCAAGATTATTAATTTTATCAATTCCCCTTAGTGCGGATAGAGTGGTGATCTCATTCCTGGAACATTTAAGATCTCCGGTTATATGTTTAGCAATGTGATCGAGCGATGTTAGCTTATTATCAGCACAATCATAATTCTTAGTCCAATCCGGTCCACCTTTAAGCGAAGTTAATTTGTTATCGGAACAGTCAAAATGATAGAGCACTTTCCTAGGTATGTTACTGTCGAATCTACTAATCTTAGTGTGTCTAATACTGAAGTACCTACAGTAGCCAAACTTTACATCCTTCATCACCTGTGCTATCTTCAATCTCCTCTCCGTTTCCTTCTTAGTTTCCTTTTGAATGTATCTGCCTTCCTGCTTTATACCAAGGGTGCTACTTCCTAATGTTCCCTCAATATTTACCAACTCCAGCTCGTTATCAAAATGCCAGCCACTAGCAGTGTCATTAAGAATGGTCTTGACCTCATCACTCAGGAATTTTGGATTGGTGTATTTCTCTAGTAATTTATGGGATGCATCAGAGATGGCTTGAAACTCTTCAGGATTGGTTTCGTAAAGCCCGGTTATTAAGTTCAGAGCTTTGTTGTGCAACTCCGAGTTCCAGAATGGTTTTTTGGTGTCTTTATGTGTCATGTTATCCTTATATGTTATGTGAGAATTATACAGAAAATCACCCATTTTGTTCCAAAAATGCATGAACTCCGGCCACCAATGCATATTACTAAGAGATATATAGCACATGAAACATCTCAAACTATACGAAGAATTCGCTCAGCCAAGACAGCTTCCGAAAGGTGTGGAGAAATCCACTATATACAATCACTTTGAATTTACCAATAATCTGATGGAATTCTCAGAAGAGGAGATAGCCAAGCTGGAATCTCTAGCATCTCTTGGTGGTTGGGAATTAAGACTCAAGAGCAACGGGAAACAAATCGAAATCATCACGGACGAGGGTGAGGAATTATCATTTGGTAGAGATGTCAATGGTAAATATGAACTGGTGTTAGGTAGAACCACACCGGACAACTTCCCATGCTATGTTGCCAACTCCTTGGAAGAACTCCTACCCTTAGCGATAGATGCACTAAAACCGGATGGCATTGAATGGGCAGAAATTAAGTAAACCCCTTAACTTGCTGAATTTTCGTGATATTTCTTAATGGTTTCTTTTGCTTTATTGGATAGCAGGTTCATTGTTTTGGTTATATTATCAGAATTTTCTTTCCATTTTATAGATACTGGTTTATCATCATTATGGATGTCATTCATATAGTCTATTCTTTCTTGCCAAGATTCTTTACCGTCAATCATATCAAACGGTGTTCCCCCGCCATATATCTCTGGGTATTTAGAACAAGCTATATGCCATTCATTATCACCTTCCTTTTTAGACCAGGTTAATTTTAATTTATCATACCCTTTATCTTTTGGGACTATTCTAAATAATAATGCTTTTTTATTCCACCAAGAATAACCATCATATGATTGAGAGCACCATTCAGTATTTTTTGCAGATTCCGCTGATGCAGTGAAATTAATTGGTATTAAAACATCCACCTTGTCATCACTAAAAACAACATCATACTTAGCATCCTCCGTTTCTTTTCTATACTCATCTTGATATTTATAAATGTCTCTTTCAAAATCTCTTAGTGTTGGGAATTTGAAAATGTCATTTTCTATTGTCTTGTTTAATTCACCACCTAAATAAAAAGATTCTTTTTTAACTTTACTAGCATACCAACCTGTTGAAAATATAAACAATTTAAAATTCAGATCTGAATCAAATTCACGGTCGAAATCAAAATATTCAGACTTTGACTCCTTCTTATACATGTTTATAAGCCATTTAACATATTTACCTGGCTTGGAAAAATCTTTCTTTCTAACAGAAGTGGGATCCAGATTAACCAATTTATAGAATATCTTCTTATCTAAATCAGAATACCATTTATTTCTAATTTCTTCGCTCCCAATACTTTTTTCTAGTAGAGGGGAGGAGAATTCCATAAATCTTAATAGTCTCATCTAGTATT
>Ga0247723_1000418_pt1 | contig 29402 bp, 55 predicted proteins | sample MSEWelMarce5H_FC_FD_189079 | JGI IMG/M metagenome (GOLD analysis project Ga0247723, IMG submission 189079) | Subsurface sediment microbial communities from gas well in West Virginia, United States - MSEEL Well Study Marcellus 5H_FC | ecosystem: Environmental > Terrestrial > Deep subsurface >... | reverse complement strand
GCTTTGATATATGCCCCCGACACTGCTACAAACTTAAATAACCTCATTTATGTGCTAACTAGTCAAGGTGTGGTAACAGTTTCTGAAACTGGTGTTGGAGTTATCTCAAGAAACATTGAAAACAAAATTCAAGAAATAACCAACGCAAAATATAACTACAAGCTTATGAGTTGGGGAATGTCCTCTGAGTCAGACAGATGCTATATATTATGGCTTCCTGAAAAGACCACAGACCAATTTGCGACACAAGCTTTTAGATACAACACTTTCACAAGAACATGGACTCGCTGGACTAAACCAGCTAACTGCGGAGTTGTAAATCCAAGCGATGATAAGATCTATTTGGGAGACTCTTCCGGAAGACCTTATGTTTTAAAAGAAAGAAAGAATTATGAAAGGCAAGATTACGCTGACAGAGAAATAATTAGAAGTCTAGGGTCTGGTGCTATAATTGGAACTACTTACATTCTATCCTCTGCCTCTGAGTTAGTGGCAGGAGATGTTCTAGCTCAGCTTCAATATCTAGATATAAATAAGTTTAATAGAATCTTAAAGAGACTAGACAGAGATGGATTCTCTTTCTCAAGCATAAAATATATAACTTTAAAAGCAGTTATCGGAGACAGTCTAGCTTTAAAACTTTCATTGTTAGCTTCTAAGCTACAGTCTGATGGTGTAATGGTCCCGTCTCCTTCAAGTTCAGACGATGTCTATGACATTAGAGATGACTTTAACGACATGGTAAATTACTTAAATACTCCTACCTCTGGAACTAATCTTAAGGGCTATAAGTTAGCAACAGATGAGCTAATTTATGAAACTCTTATAACTTCTGTAAACAGTAAAAATAACTCAATTGAGGTTAAGTTTACAAACAAGTTTGTGCAAGGGAATGTTTCTGTGTTTAAGGGAATTAAGTGCTTAGTGGAATACGCTCCGCAGCACTTTGGAAAGCCTGAGTCTACAAAGCAAGTTTCAGAAGGAACTTTAATATTTGACCAGAATAATTTCTGGGGAGGGTCTGTTGCATACTCTTCTGACAGATCTTTTGACTTCACCTCGGTTGATTTCACAGCTAAAGGACCAGGATACTGGGACGGTTATAGCTGGGCGAATGTAACTTTTGGAGGAGAGGGTAATGAGGTTCCTGTGAGAACTTTAATACCTAGAGACAAGTCTAGATGTAGATACTTGCATGTGCAATTTACGCATATAAACGCAAGAGAGCAGTGGAAACTAATTGGAGTTAGTTTAGAGCCTCGTGAAGTTTCAACTAGAGGATATCGCTAATGCTCACTAAAGCTCTCTCCTGGTTTATTCTAGAAAGAAAACCAGAAACAACATTACTGATTTTTAAATTAGGATAAACCATGCCAAAGCTCAGTGATATCCGAAGAATTATCCCAGAAGATTATGACAAAGAGTCTCAGACAGTTGTTGAGGGCATAGCTGGCTCTTATAATGAATTTGCTGATGAAATTTACCAAGTGGTTAATGGCCAGCTTGATTTTGATAACTTAGCTAGAGCTAAAGTTAGCATTGACATTTCTTTTGACTCAGCTGGTAAACCAATTGGAAATTCAACTATATCCACTAACTTGTCTTATGTTTCTATGATTCACATAGGCAAGGCTCAAAACATAACCAACTCAGCTGTTAAGTTTACACAAGCTCCTTACATTGATTGGACTTTACAAGGCACTGGAGTTGTTAAGGTTAATTATGGAATTGGATTTGTTGCTGGATCTAAGTATAGGCTAGTACTAGAAATAATTCAATAAATAACTTTTGACATAGCTTCGCCTATATAGAGCCAAAAAACTCCTTCTTGCTAGACCATATCCTTAATGTGCTTTCAGCTATTTGGGGATAAGGCTTGGGCTGTTAACCTAAATTTAACTTTTAACACAAATCCAAGTTCACAAGTCTCTGTGCTTAACTCTCTGGCTTTCCGCTGGGTACTTAGTGGCTTTGCGACACCCAGTTGACTATTTCGTTTCCTACGCCGGGTCATATATCGGATTCGCTTGTAAATCCTCTATTTCACGGTCCAAAAGAGCAAAAAGTGAAGTTTTTAAACTTCCTTACTAGAATAACACATTTTTATTCAGTTAACAACCCATAACTTATTGATAGTATATTAAACACTAAAATAGTGATTTAACACCCTTATATTACAGAGGTTAAATAGCTATGGCAACTATTAGAGATGAAGAAGAACAAAAAGGTCAGGGTCTTAATCAAGCTTTAGGTCAACAGCCTCAAGCAGGTCAAGCTCAGCCACAAGAACAAAAACCTCAAGTAGAAGGTGCTGGTCAAGCTCAAATCGGAGCTTCCTCTGCTCCAAAAGCTCCTCAAGTTTCAATGCCAAAACAGCAAAAAGCTGGCACAGGAACTTTCGCCAATCTTAAAAGTTATTTACAAGCCGCTCAAGGCGGTGGTAAAGTTGCTCAAGCTGCAACTCAGCGTGTGCAGAATGTTGCTGGACAAGCTCAGAAAGGAATCCAGCAAGCTCAGCAAACTTTTGGTCAAAAAATGAAAGCTGGAAGTGGTTCTTTGTTTCAAGCTGGACAAAATGAAGAAGATGCTAAAAGGGCTGCACAAGAACAAACTGCAAATATTTTAGCTGCTGCTAGAGGAGTTACTTATCAAGCTCCGCAACCAGCTCAACCAACACAGCAACAAACTGAATCAAAACCTGCAGAATCTCAACCAACAGCTCCTGCTCAAACTCAACAATATTTTACACCAGAACAACAACAGCGTTTTGCTGAAATTATTAACGCACAATATCAAGGCCCAGAATCTTTACAACAAGCTGGACTTTACGAGCAAGCTGCTAGAAAAGCACAGACAGCTCAACAGGCTGTTCAACAAGCGCAATCTGTGGAAGGAAGAGCACAACTTCTTAGAGATATCTTTTCAAGAAACAGGGATTATTCAAGAGGACAATCTAAGCTTGACGCATTGCTTTTAAACACTTCTCAGCAAGGTGTAGAGCAGCTCCAACAAAAAGCTCAGCAAGCTGGAAATATCCAACAACAACTTCAGCAAGCTCAGAATTTATCTGCCAACGAAGCGGCGCAAAGAGCTGCAGCAATTGAGCAAGTAAGATCTGGAGCTAGAACAGCTTTTACAGAAGCTAGAAAAGCTGAAGAAGATGCGGCTAATGAAAGAATAAAGCAAATCCAAGATAATTGGGAAAAACTTCCAGAGTATTTTAAAGAGGCGTTGAAATCTGGAAAACAACTAAGTCAGCAAGAAGCTGATTTATTAGGAGTAACAGCCGGAACGGGATTTTATAATTTAACTCCAGAACAAATTGTACAAACGAATAAAGCAGAAGCTGCTAAATTAATTTCTAAAAATGAACTTAGTCGTCAATTAGCATTGCAACAACTTGCTGCCTCAGATGTATCTAAACAACTTCAAAAAGGTTTATTATATACAGATTTAGAAAAAGCTGGAACACAAACTGCTGCAGATGCTATTAACAAACAAGCAATAAAAGATTTATTAACAGCACAAGAAGAAAGGTTTAAAGAAACAGCATCTACCCAAGATATAACAGGGTATGGAAAGAAAAAACATAAAACTACTGGTAAAAAGTATTATGCAGAAGAAACAGCTAATTTAAAAGATGTCCTTGAAAGAGCGGGGTATGATTTTAATAAGCAGTTAGGTTCTACAGCTAGAGGTGATGTAGTTACAGATGTAGATCCAAGCACGTTAGAAAATATCTGGGAACAGTCACTAACTCCTAGATTTACACCAGAAGCATCCATCTCTCCTTATACAGATGATAGTACCTTAGCTAAAAAAGCTGGTTATGCCTACGCTGACTTATCTTCTATGGGAATAACTGCTGGACTTCGTTCACTAGGATTAGACGTTACTGGTGGTTTAATGAATACTGCTGACAATCTACTTGGTACTAGTATTTTTGGAGGAGGAGGTCCGTCTTCTAAATATGCTAAAAATACTGCAAAAAGATTGGCGCAGGAAGACCTGCAAAGAAATGTAGAAAAAGAATTACAAAATGCTGGTTTTTATAATAGAGCTTTAGTTGGAGAAACTGAAGAAACAAAAGCAAGACAAGCTGCTTTAGCCGCTATTTTAGCTAATCAGGAAAAATATCGTGGCTAGTTTATACGCACAGTTTGTAAAAGAAACTGTAAACTGGGAAACTCTTGAGGACGAAGATAGCTTTGTAACTTATGAGCTACAGGAAGTTGGTCCAGTTAAATGCTTAAAAGTTATAGAAATGTATGTTGCTCCACAAGTTAGAGGAAATGATAAGTGGAGAGATTTAATGATTAAAATAGAAGAAATTGCTAGACAAGAAAAATGTAAGACAATTTCTGCTCAAATAAGTAAAAGTACATCTGAGTTTACGCAACAAAGAACGGCTCATTTATGTCGGTTATTTGGAATGCAACATAGTTACGAAGATGTGTATCAAATTGTATATAATAGAGGTGTGAGATATGAGTAAGAATGCTGGAAAAAGCGAAATGAAACAAGCCAATAGGCTTATGCGAGATAACATTGCTCGTCTAGAAGCTATTGGAATTCCAACAATTGAAGCTCAACAAATTGCTTTACAAAGCCCAGAACTTGTGGGATTATTAGAAGCTGAAGCATTAGGCCCATCTCGTCTTGAACAAGTTGAAATGGACCCAAGATTACAGGCTGCACAAATGGCTGCTTTAGAAGGCATAACAGGAGTTGCAGAAGCTGGTGGTCTAGATGCACAATCTAGACTAAACATAGAGCAGGGATTAGGAAGAGTGGCGGGAGCTGAACAAGCTAGACTGCAACAGCTTAGAGAAGATCCAACTCTTGGTCAAGGTCAGAGATTAGCTTTACAAGCTCAGGCTGTACAAGGAGCAGGTCAGTCTGGAAAAGATATTGCTTTACAAACTGCAGCACAAGCTCAACAAGCTCGTATGGCAGCTTTAGGACAACAAGGAAGTATGGCTTCTCAAATGTCTCAACAACAATTAGCATTAGCTGGACAGAAAGCATCTGCAGCAGACGCTATTGCTCAGTTTAATGCACAGAACAGACAGGGTGTTTCTGCTCAAAATTTAGCACAAAGACAAAGCATTGCTAATCAACAAGCTGCAACAAAAAATCAGCAAGAGATGTATAATAAAGGTCTTATTCAGCAACAATTCCAGAATCAAATGGCGAAAGCTACGGGAGTTACTGGAGCGCAATCCTCTTTAGCACAACAAATGCAACAGCAAGCAGCGGCAGCTCAAGGAGCACAGCAAGCTCTGGTTGGTGGTTTAATTAAAGCCGGAGCTACAATCGGAGGAGCTATGATCGGAGGCCCTGCAGGAGCTGCTGCAGGAAGTACAGTAGCAGGAGCAGCGACTTCCCAACCTCAAAATACTAACTATGCTGTAAACTGGCAACCTGGAAAAAATCCATACGAGAATATAGGATAAATTATGGCAATTGATTATAAAGCATTAACAGACTTGCTTAATCCTAAAGAAGAGGAACGACTTTTCTCTCCAATGACTCCAACTCAAGACCAGCTAATGACTCCAGCTAATCCAACTCCAGAACAATTAGCTTCTATCATGGAGCAACAAGCTCCAGAACCTGAAGTCAAAACTCCAGCTCAACCAGTTGTAAAACAAAGTGCTCCAAAAAAAGAAGCTGTAAGTTCAGCTGAAGATAAGAATCTCCCACCTTTCCCAGAAGCTCCGATGTCTAAATCAGAAGCTTTAATAGCAGAGTACAATAAACTGCTAGGAAAAGGTGAACAAGATTTGGCAGAAGCTAGAAAGCGTGACAGAATGCTAAAAGTTGGCGGGGCTTTGGGAGATGCGTTAGCAACTTATCTTAATGCTCAAGGTCAGATGAATGTCAAAGCTCCCGGAGTGCAAGTTCAGCAAGGAGCTGGTCTTGGAGAAATTGCTAGTATGTTTGCTACAGCTCCAGAAATTGCAAGTGATGTTGCAACAAGACGAGAAGCTATGATGAAGCAGTATGCGGAATTAGCTAAGGGAGAAAGAGCGCAAGCACGACTTACTTCAGAAGAATCAAGAGCAAAAACAGCAGATTTAAGAGCTAGAGAATTAGCTCAGATGCAAATTGAAGGTAATTTAAAAGCGGCTGGAATTAGAGCTTCCGGAAAAGGTGAGCTGACTCCTTATCAAGAAATGATGCAAGAAACTAAAAAGAATGAAGCAATTGATAAGAAAACTCAAAAACTACAAGCAGATTTACAAAGTTCACAAAACGTAGCTACTACCGTAGATAGTATTGAGCAGGAATTAGGTTTTAATTTAGATGATATAGATAGCACAGGAAAGATTAAAGGTAAATCTATAGATATTCCGGGAGTTTCTATCCCAGGTATTGGAAGAACTACTTTTTATAGTACCGGAGCTAGAGATTTAGATTCTACTATGAGTAAATTATTTAACGTAGAATTAAAAAATAGATCTGGAGTTGCTGTAACTCCACCTGAATTACAAAACTTAAAAAAAGAATTCAATGAAGGAAAGTTTAATACAGAAGAAGAAAAATTAAAAGCTATGAAAAGATTTAAGGAAGGACTTAAAAAAGCCTTTGCAAATATTGAAGCAGGATATCCAAAAGAGGTTGTTTCAGAATACCAAGATCGAGGAGGATTTACATCTAATAGATTCAGTGGAACTTCAGAAAGTGTACAAAAATCTGAAAAAGATAAAGAAACACAAGATTACGCAGATAAATATTTTAAAGGGGATTACGATAAGGCTTCTAGATTTTTAAAAAATAGAGAAGGTATTTAATGAATTCTAAATTCGCACCCCCAACGGAAAAGGAATTAGAGGCATTTGAAACCTCTGAGTCAAACTTAAAATCTACCTACTCCCCACCAACAGAACAGGAATTAAAAGCCTTTGAAGATTCTGAAAATAATCAATCCCCTAAAACTACTGCTGCAGATGAAGAGCTTAAAGCTCCATTAGCTGGCTACTTAGCTGGAAAAGCAACTCAAAGAGGTATTGAAAAAACAGGAGAATACGTCGAAAAAGGCTTAGAAAAAATAGCTCAGATGGGAGGAACATCTCCAGAGCAACTTAAAGTTATTAAAGAAAACTTTCCAGAATTTAAAGCTACAAATCCGGTACAAGAAGTAAATGATCTTTTAGCTCAAGCTAGGGGTACAAATACTAGCATCAACCAAATGTATGAACAAGCCGGAGAGTTATTAGCTGATAAGAAAATCACTCCAGATGACTTTAGGTCACTAGTAGAAAAGGCGGCTTTAGAACAAAATAAATATGGTCAACCAACTTTTGCAAAACCAATATCACAATCAGAAGTTTCTAAAACTTTACAACCAGCCATAGAATCTACTCAGGAAGTTGTAAAATCCAAGCAAGAAAAAATGCTTGAAGAATTTGCTGACCTTAAAGCAAAAGAAGCAGTTACCAAAGCTTCAGAAATGTCGTTAGGTCAATTACCTCAAAAAACTGCAGATCAAATAGCTAAAACTACAAAAGAACAAGTTTTACAAAATCCCCAAGCATTTGACTTTAAAGGAATGACAGCTCAAGAAGCTTTTCCTATTTTTCAAGAGCAGCGAGCTAAGTTGATATCTGTGGAAGAAACTCCTTTAGCAGAGATATTTCCTTCTTTAAAAGGAGTTGGAAAACTTGATCCTCCAGAAGAAGCTGCTTTTAGAAAAATATTAAATATTGGATCTGCAGATATTCGCGGATATGAGTTGCAAGAAAAGCTTAGACAATTAAGAGGCAGGGGTTTTACAGAACAAGGTCAACTAAGTGAAAAACCAGCGGCGGCAACTTCAACTCAAATAAGAAAAAAAATATCAGAACTTTCTCCCGAAGCTGGAAGGTTGATGGAAGCTGAAAATGTCGAATTATCTAAACTTGAAGCTTTAGAAAAAGCAGGATATATTAAAAGAGTTGGAGAGGGTACTAAAACAACAATTGACATGCCAGATTCTCAAATAGAAAATATAGTTAAAGATTTATCTACTTCTTATGATAAAACTAGTCCAACAAATGTCATAGAAAATATAGAAGTTTTAAAAAAGTATTTGCCAGAGGATAAATTTAAAAAGATTCAAATGGCTGCCTTAAAATTAGCAGAAAAGAAAGGCGGAGGAATTGGGTATGTTAACGCAAATATAATCAACCAAATACTGCAAAGTATAACTACTAGAAGTGTATCTAGAGGAGTAGCAACTTTACCAGAAGCTATTTCTGCGGCTTTACCTAGTGTTGTAACTAAAACTGCAAAAACAATAGGCAAGGGTGCACTTAAAGCACTACCATTCGGAGGGGCTGCCGTTGGAGCAATTGCTGCACAAGCCGCTGAAGAAGCCGCATCTCCAGAAACATCAGGGGCTTTACCTACAGATATTGAAACCAGCGATGTTAGAAATGCTCCGATTGCAGTAAGTCCAAAATCAATGGAAGGGGTACAATCTACGTATTGGTTTGAGCGTGGAATTCGTGATCCAGAAGAACAATTGCAAAAAGCAAGACTTGCTAGTTTTAAACAGGGTTTAACAGAACGTGGATATGAATCTTATGATAAAACTCCATCCGCTTATGAAAAGCCAGAGGTTAAAGCTTATAAAGAAAAAGTTATGCAAGCAGAAAAGCTTGGCGCATTAGCTCCAACTTACGTAGAAGCTCCAAAGACGCAAGTTCTTAAAGCTGATAATCCAGCCGAAATATCGTCTGTGGCACAAGCTATGCAATCATCTCCAGATAAGGTGTCTCAAGAGTATAGTCGTGTTTTAAGCCAGATTGTAGACGCTCCAGCCTCTCAAAAAGAAGCGGTGTTATTTGGATTGAACCAACAACCTGCTTTCAGAGAGTTAGTGCGTAAACTTAAAGACGAGCAAAAGACAGAAGAAGAAACACCCTTAATATTAAAAGGTCCAGCTTAGAGGAATGTTATGGAAGAGAAATTAGATAAGATCGAAGAGAAGATAGATAAGATAGACGATAAAATATCTAGTATTGACATTACCTTAGCAAAACAAGCTAAAGACTTAGAGCATCACATATATCGCACAGATCTTGCTGAGCAGAATATTGAGCTTATTCGCCAAGAAATGCAGCCTGTTAAAAAGCACGTTGCTTTGGTTGATGCAAGCTTAAGAATTATAGGAGCTTTGGCTTCTGTAGTAACTTTTATTGCCGGAGTTTATAAACTACTTTTTTAAGGTAGATAATAAACACTGGGATTAATAAAAGCCCTATAAAAGACTCTGTTAAATCATCGCTTAAAAACAGCTTAAAAGAATTTACAAGTATTATTACAATTGAAATTAGTCTAACATAATTCATTTGCTTACACATCTTCCCTTAAATAAAATCTTTTTAGTCTTATCTTCTGTTTCAATCATAGAGTTTAAAGCTTTTAAACAACTGCTATAACTATCAAACTCAATAGAAGTTATACTAGGCATATTATTTGATAAAGCTAGTAATATTAAAATAGTCATTAAGATAATTCCTTTATTAAAACTCTACACTCAACGCATGAGTTATTATTCCAATAGATACTAAGTTGTTAATTTTAATATTGTCTGTTATTGGTATCTTAAAATTAACGCCAACAACTGGAGTTATCCCACCAAAACTAGGAGGTATAATTCCTCTTTTTTCAAACGCTTTGAAGTTAGTGTTATACCCACCCAGCATAAAGTCAACATTGTCGTCTAGTTTAAAACTTGAGATTGGACCCACTATATTCGCACAGGCAGAATCTTTTCCTTTTAAAATACCAATTTTAGCGTTAGCACTTCCAGCCATAGCTATTATGTATTCGTTATGGATAGTGCCGACGTTATTTATCGTTTTGCAATAATTTAGTGTCGGAGCCGTGTAGTGATGGGTTATTCCGCCATACATTAGAGATATCATTAAACCTATCCTTGTTAAGTCCTGCGTACAGTTTATGACACGCTAAGAAGCCTAACATAAAAGAAAGGAATAGACAAGAGATAAAAGTGCCAAAAGTCATGTCTTTCATGATCCAACAATCCAGTGTTTTGTGTTCGGAGAGTATTTAGGCAGCTCGCTCCCGTCAAACAAAGCCTTGTCCACAAATCTAATACGATACTGAGGGTAAAGCATAAGATAGCCATCATTGGTCTGAACAGCGTGTAACTGTTTCCAGTGAGTAGGGTGGCGAGAAAATCCTTCCCCAACAAAATCTACAGTGAATAGATACTTTCCAGCCGCCGCTATTTCATTGCCCAAAACTTCACATTCAGCATACCTTAAATTTTCTATTGTAAAAACTTCAATGTCGTCGCTAATACAGTCCCACATCTGAGCGTCTTGCAGGTTTAAAACCCCATTAAACTCGTCTTCTCTGAAGGTAATGGCGTGGGCAGGTAGCCCAGTAAAAAGAGCACCATTGTCCAATAAAACGGTAAACTGGAGGGCTTGGTTCTGCCTACCTCGGACAGACATCAAATGTCCACCAGTCTTGCCATAAAAACTGGAATTATCATCAAAAAGAAATCTGTTCCACACAGATACTCTAATCGGAGGTAAGTTAGCATTATTCATTCTCTGACTCCCATGCGTTATCCGATATTCCTAACTTAGGAAGTTCACATCTTGGAGGAAGCATTCCTTGATTTTCAATTTCTTTTAACAGATCGTCAACATCTATCCAAGAAATATCAGCGTTAGCATTTCCTGTCGAAAGGGCTTGCATTCCTATATTTAGTGCAATTATTTTAAGCATCACACTTCTTTTCAAAATAATTCCCTGCCTAAGCTTGTGTTAATTAAGTCGCTAATTGTGTGCAAAATAACAACATGATCACCCGGTTCTAAATAAGAAGTCATATCGTTGATGAAAATTAGCTCATCGCCTTCAATTACATAATCTATCTTATCGCATATTATAATTCCATGGGTTATAACCCTGTCTACAAACACCGTCCCAAAAGGAAGCTTTATCCTATCCACAAAAGAAGGAGCTAGAGTTATGTCAGTGTATGACTTAATAAATCCACTTGGTTTTTCCACTAAGTACCACCGAAGAGTCTAATATAAATTGTTTAGGTTTAATCGCTAAGCTAGGAGCTTCGAACTGAGCATTTAGTAAAGCCTCGTCCAGAACGCTGTGCAAACCTCTAGCCCCTAATCCCTTGTCTATAGCTTTTTGAGCTATGATATTAATAGCACTGTCATCTACTACAAGCTCAATTTTTTCGCTCAAAAACCATTCTTTAAACGAGTTTAGGATAGACCCCTTAGAGTCACGAAGGATCTTTCTATAGTCGTCAAATTTAAGCTCTTGAAGCTGCGTAATGACCGAGAATCTTCCAAGAAACTCTGGGATCATTCCAAAGTCTGTGAGGTGTGCTATTGAAGTGGACTCAAGTCCAACAAAAGCTCCTGAGCATATAAATAAAATATCTTTAGTATTCATCTTCCTGTCGTACTCGCCATTTTGCGAATACTTAGAAATGTACGGAACTTCGCTTCCTTCCAACAGTTTTAAAAGAGCTTGTTGAACTCCAAGACCGTTAACATCGGCTTGATTTCCGTCCATTGACTTTTTTCTGAGCTTATCAATTTCATCTATGTAAATAATAGACTTGGCTGCTCTCTTCTCGTCGCCCTCGCAAATACCGATAAGATCTGTGATTAATTCTTCTACACTTCGTCCTTGATATCCGGCAGAGGTAAACTGAGTAGCGTCGCTTGTCAAAAAGCTAACTCCTAGAATTCTTGCTAATATTGAGACTATATAAGTCTTTCCACAGCCAGTTGGTCCAATTAATAGCACGTTGGATTTTTTTATAGAACTGCCGCCCATTCTTTTAAAATGGTTATAAGCAGCCACTGACATGGCTTTTTTAGTCTTGTCATGACCAATAACGTATTCGTCTAATTCTTTTTTAATTTGCTCAGGTGTTTTCATTTTTCAACTGGGTAGATTGGATTTTCGTCTTTATCAAAAAATTCTAATACAATATTACCTTTCTCATTTTCTTCTAGCACATAGTACTCAATAATGGACGGGTCTTCAAACATGTGGGCTATATCATTAAAGTCAATATAACACTCCCCAGTTTGCTCATCTTTCTTAACTTTAATGCTGCTCATTCTTCACTCTCTGTAATTAAATCTTCTATTTTTGTATCACCATACTCATCTAAATCAGCTATGTTTTGTATGTCTTCAAAAGATTCAATCTGAACGCCTTTCGAGCAATTATTTTGAATATCGTATCGTCTCTTATAGTCGTCAGAATTAATATCTCTTTGTTGCCAAAAATCCCATGCTAAGTTACCAAGAGATTTACTTTTTGCATTAAATGAATCTATAGCCGTTTGGACATCTTCTGGAAAGAATCCATTCTTTTTATAGAAGTTAACATTCTCTTTCTTTTTAGTCAATGCTTTTGCTTTTTTAAAAAGCTTCATTGACTCATCGTCAGTAGTAAAAGTGCTATGTACAAATTCTTTATAAAACTTGTCAAGCCATTCAATTTCTTGCTTATTCATAGGTCTGATAACTTGATCGCCGTATTCATTCAAAACTCCATTTGTGTATGAAGTTTCAATGAACTCTTTTCTGTGCGCTCTAGCACCCTTTCCATTTATAAACTGAAATTTCTTTTTATGCTTTTTTACTTTGCCAGTGTTGTTTGTCATATTGTTTAGCAGCCTTTAGAACTTCCTCATTAGCATTAAATATTCCCGGTTTTAACATATAATATCTTTGGTGATTTTTTCTATAGTCAGGAAAATGCTTTCCAAAAGTTTGAAAGAAAGTTATTTTTTTAGCTTTCTTCTTAGACTGGTCAGCTCTCCAAATACAGCGATACACATAAAATATTAAGTAATTGGGAATTGCTTCAGTTCCAGATTCTACACCTAAGTCGTTTATAAAGTCAACAACATCTCTGTTATCTTCTTTACTTTTTCTTCCAGTCTTAGGCTTTTCTTCTATAAGCTTTAACAATTCCTCAATTGACTTTCCCATATATACCTTAAAAGTTTAAATGAATTCTTCTTTTACTAGACTGAACTTTCTTAATAAAGCTTCCTCTATTCTGAGACTTGAATTCTTTAGAAAAAGAAAATCCAATAGGTCCAGAGATTAGAGGACATTTAGAAAACGCCACTTCTGCAGAACCAAAGATAGTATTAAATTGTTGGATATATCTTCCCTCAACTAATTTCTTATCACATCTTACATCTGCTACTGCGTCTGCGTTTCTAGTGTCTACGGCTTGTTGACCAAAAATCCACAATTCATTAACGATAGAAGATTTATACGCTTCAACATCGGTCTTTAATCTAGAAGCTGCCTTCCTATTCATTTGTTCTAAAAGCCCTTGAATATAGCCAAGTCTGGAATTAAGCTCTCCAGGAATCTGTCCACCAATACCAGATACAGCCCCTCTATGACTCATTAGAGTCCCTGATGGAGTAATATATCTTGTTCCAAGTTCTTGAACGACTTGATAACCCATAGATGCTGCGAATAAAGTAACAGTATGAATTGGTCTTTTAAGGCTTTTAAGGCTATCAATAAAATTTAATCCAGCTACGACTGATCCTCCCGGAGTATCCATAACAAGATAAATAGGTTCTGATCTAGCTAACATATTATTTTTAGAAAAGATTTCTAATTGTTTTTTAGCAACGTATTCACTAGTAAAAGCTTGATTAAATGAAACTGAATTTCTTTCCGTTAATACAATATCTACTGGCTTTGCAAATGCCGTACTGCATAATAAAGTTAATGGGATTAAAAGTTTACGCATGAATTCTCCAAATAATAATAATCAAACACTATTGTTTGTAATAATTTTATAACATAGGTGATAATAAAAAACAATATTTATTTTTAATATTTTTTATTTTCTTTTCTGGCTTTTGCCCTATCGCCACGTTCAGCTAAACTTTTACTTTTGTGACAGAGCCAACATATTGATTGCACGTTATCTTCTTCACAAAATAGCCGCTGTATTATTTTATTCCAATCTTTAGCTTTTCCAGAATCTTCCACAGGTATAACCGGATCTATGTGATCTACATCCATTCTACCAGCAATAGCTGCTGGATGATCAACCTGTATTGCGTCTATGGAACGTTTTCCAGTATAGATAATTTGCTGACAAAGGGGGCACTGGTGCAGTTCTGGACCAATCTTAGTTTTTCTTTTCGCTTTTAGTATTGGAGGCCACTGCTTTGTCAATTTTCTTAGGGATGACATTATTTTGGCTTCGAACTTCTTGTCCATCTGACTTCTCCACTTTCTTTTCTTCTACCTTAGACTTTTCTTCATGTCTTACAACTTTATCTTTAATAGCAGTTAACCCCATATCTTGTAGCTTATTAAACTCATCAACCTGAGGAATTGCCTTTCCATTGAAACTGCTTCTAAACCAATTTCCAACAGTGGCTATGTATAATTTATCGTCCTCTGTTTGAATAAGCGTCCCAGAATTATTGGATAGTATGGTAGCTTTTTTTGGCGTAACAAAGTCTGCGTTAGACGCACTTACTGCTTCGCTATTTAACACTTGCTCTAAAGTTATTCTAACACCTTTAACCACATTACTCATTTACTTCCTCCACTATTTCATATTTATCACCTAGTATTCTCATATAATAAGAAGTCTCATCGACAGCCACCTTATTACATTTACAGCTAACAAACTGACCATAAGTTCTGGAGAATATTACATCTCCACAATTTAAACATTTTACTTTTGTTGGATTTTCATTCATTTTTTTAATACACTCCTATAACCACATCCAGTTTCACAAATTTCAAGTTTTCCAAAAGGCAAATCTGATATCTTTAATACAGCTCCACAATTCGGACATTCTTTTGTTACTGGCTTTTTTACTTTTACTACAACCTTATCTTCCTCAACTTTTTCTATTTTATTCGACTTCTCTAAATTACGCAACATCTTTTTTAATTTAGCTACTTCCTGCTTTAAGTCCTTAACTTCTCTTTCAAGTTCATACTCTATTTCCAAACTCGGTTTGCGATTCCTTCCCATTTGTTTCCTTTATGGCGTAGTTGTATATTATAGATATGAAATAAGTTTATCTTTGTTCCTTAACTTCATATACCCTTCCATCAATATAAACAAGTTTTGTCTTAAGACTAGTTTTAGAAACAAACTCAGTAGTTATTACATAGGCTGAGACAATCATCATTACAAGAAAGCTTATGTAAAAGCCTATTAAGAAACTTGTAGTGCATTTGATTAATCTCATTTCTTTTCAACCTCGGAAATAAGCTTGTCCAAATAAACCTTAGCTTTTTTTAAATCTTCAATGCCATTCTTTTCTTTATAACGCCACAAATATTTTAAAACATTGCCTTCCAAGAAATTCATTTCCTGATCTAGAATAACGTCCCAGCACTCTAATTTTCCGCGCTTATTATATCTATCAGGCTTTTTAATGTCTTCCAACTTTAACCCCTTTTTAACTAAGTCTACAACGCTATAGTGTGGTACAGTAAGTGTATATGCTCCAGTATCATCAGTGCAGTATATTGAAAGGGATATGCTATTTATACCCTCAACTATGGCTGTAATTCTACCATTTTTTAAACCAGATGGGTAGTTAAATTTTACAAAATCTCCAACCACTAAAATTCCACAAGTAGAGTGAACTCCATTATTCATACTTTACCTCATCTGCTAATTTATTTAACATACTGATAATATCCCTCTCTTCTACAGAAAGCCATTCAGAAATACCTTCTACACTTTCTCCACAAATGTACAACATTCCAACTCTCCAAGATAGATCATACATATACTGCTTTTGTTCTAAAGCCATTCTTACATTAGACTTTGAAGGCTTTCTAAATACAAGTCTATGAATTTTAAATATAGTTTTTACGATCATTTTTTATTCAGCACCAAAAGTTTGTTGTGTATAAAATCAGCTTCTTGTACGATCAATGGTCCAAACTCGCCAACTATCTCAGCACCTAAATCTTCCATGTCATCTTTTGTAAAATCTGGAGATGAGTTAGTGTTACTTTCTGAAATGTATATGTGGAATAGTTCATGCCTCACTGCACTCGTATCAAATCCCGGACGATTGAAATACACTTCTCGTTCTTTTACGTAAGTAATAGCATCAGAGTCTGAACCATGTTTTCTTTTGTAAGTGCTTCCAGACTCAAGATAAAAATGCCATTCTGAGCCTTTAATAATTCTGGATACAAATTTATTACTAGCCATTATAATTTCCCTAGATATTCTAATTTAGAAAAATTAGCAGTTATAGCATTATCATTCAAATTATAATCAATGTCAACTTCGAATTCTATGAGAGACAGCTCTTCGAGCATCTCAAGCTTTTCACCATTAAAATAGCAAAGATCACCACGATCATTTTTAAGATTAATGTAAACGCCTTGTTTCATAATTAATACCTATGGTTATGTCTTTTTCTACACTCGTCAGAGCAGTACATAACAGCATATCCTTTTTTAGTTTCGTGTATATAAAAATCACTCCCAATGTAGTGATTTATAAAAATAGCCTTTTGGGCTGATAAACTCATAACTATTTTAGAAGGTGCTTTTATAACTACCGAACACCTTCCACAAACCACCTGACCGTCCATTTTCTTTCTAACTGGCTGATTAACTATTTTACCGTCTATGTTATAAGACATTGTAACCTTTTTATAAGTTTATTTTTTATTCTTTACCACAGCCTCATAAGCTCTTATTGCATCAGCTACTCTAGCGTTACCCCTAGCAAACTTAGCAAGAGTTTCTACAAAAAGCTCTTCCATACTAAGCACATCAAATTGGTTGTATTTCTTCATACATTCCCAGGCTTTTCTATTACCCTTCATAGTCTGTTCCCAAAGTTCAAATCCCGGAAATTCCTTATGAGATTGTTTTTTATATTTCTTATTAAATCGCTCAGTCATATAGGCTAAACTATACCAAGGTAGTCGTAAATGTCTTTTAGCAATTTTCTTAGTATCTATAGTTTTGTACTCTTCTGGAATAGGTAGCTTATGCTCTGCAATTCGATTATTAATTTCTCCGTAATCAAACCCATCTCCATTTTGCCAAATAATAATATCAGCTTCTCCCATAAGTTTAACTAATGGTTTTAAAAGCTCTTTTTCATTCATTAGATCTTTTTCATTTCCACGCTGATCTTTATAGAAAACTTCTTTTTCCCCAATCCACTTAGCCGACCAAGAAAGAATAGCTCCGTCCTCAATCATCATATTATGGCTGAGATTTTGTTGCCACACACCCCAATGCCATGATTTCTTAGGCTTTGTTTCAATATCGACCAGTAACACTTTAGGCAATTCTCTTTCTACACCTAAAGCATATACATCAATTGCATGTTTAATAGAATCCGGAGATCTAGTGTAACTAAATTTAATTCTAAATTTCTTTGCAATTTCAAATCTAGAATAACCTTTCTTGTACTCATTAAGTACGAAGGTTATTTCCTTATTGCTCCATTCTTTTTTCACTCTAACTCCTTTAATAATCCAGTCTTCTTTTTAATTCTTGACTCATGAAAGTAAGCTTCTGGCATTCTACCATGGTATCCATTACTAGGTAAACAAAAATATGTATAAGGTCTGTAACTTTTTGCTACATGCAATACTCTATACTCTACATTATCTATCATTACTAATTCGTCTACTTTAAAACGAGGTGGTATTAGTTTCTTATAAAGAAAGTAGTAAAGTTGTACTATTTTATCAAAGTGTAATAATAACATATTAGCAGTTAGTAAAATAGCCAGTACAGTCATTGTTATCATTATAGTTTACTTGCCAATAATATTAGTGTTGATACGAACGTTAGGAACTGAATTATGACTTGTGCTATGTGTAGTTTTGCTTGAAATCTTTGTAGCTTAACTCTTTCTTCGTGATAATCAGGTTGTCTCATTAGTAATCCCATCGCCTTTTTTTTCCAGTTCTGGTATCTACGTGAATGAATCCCTTATTCCTACCATCACCCACGGCTTCGAAATAGTTTTCGCATATTAAATATAATTTGTCAAGCTTTTCTTTAGAACTTGCTGACGGACGAATATCTACGGCTTTGCCAAGACAGTGCTGACTAGAGGGGGCTCCACCAATCTTAGCATTGTGGGCTGGGGAACGATAACCAGATGTAATTGTTAGAGATTCTCCAAACTCTTCTCTGACAAGATCTAGCTTTTCTAATAAAACTGGATCAAGATAAAATTCTTTATCAGTGGAGTTTTCAAATTCTTTACTGGAGAAATATTTGGAAAGTTTCTTGTAAGTGCCTTTTTTCCAAGTAATCATTCATAACTCCTAAAATCAAAAGCATGTTTAATCTTAGCTATAAATGCTTTATACCACGGCATTTTATAACTCCATACGGTAGTAAAACCATTAAGAGCTTGCCAAAGTCCAGAGGATATACTCTTATCCAAGTAATCAGAAAATTCTAAAGTTTCTAAATACAATCTTTCTTCTCGCTTGGCTAGGTATATATGTAATCCAAATATATTAGAAAATCTGTAAATAAAAGCTTTAAATTTTAAAATCATAATTTCCTTAATGGATGATCTTCTGGAAATTCTGACTGCATAGCTATTTCTCTCTTAGGTCCACCATACTTTAGCCAAGGAATTCCGTTTGTAGGATTTCCAATCATAGAGTCTACTTTAGCCACAAGCCAGTATAGAGGATTAAATTTTCCCCATTTTTGTAGAATGAAGTGTCTGTCTGAAAGAGGAACTGAAAAAGCAAACCTATAAGTATGTTCTAGTTTATTCTGCCATAGGTAGTTTCTGTGCTTACCACGAAGCTCTAAAAACTGGCTTATAGTTTTGAATAGATTAAACTTAGGAATTGGATATGGGCTAAAATTCCAACCGTTTAAGTGATGTTGTTTTAAAAATCCTAGCGCAACCATCCCAAGAACTTCGTCTCTAGACATTGGGGGCAGTTCTTTATTAGGACTTCTGATTAAAGCTATACCATTGCCTAAGTCTTTGTTAGCTATCTTACAACCACTAAAACATGTAGCGAGTTTAGGATAGTTTATTTCAAGTCCAAGCTTTTCAGCGTAGGCGGTGTAAACCCAACCGTTGTTAGAAGAGGATTCTGTGTTCAAACAAGGCTTGTCGTGATATCTTCCATATTTATCTACATATTTATTAACACTCATAAAAGCTCCTTTTCTAAGCTAGAAATTGTTCTAACAAAAGTATCCTCTAAACATTCTTGAAAACTAACTTGTTGAGTAAGATCTTTATGTAACCATTTTATCTGCAACTCAGTTTTATATTTTTTTGTAATTAAATAGAACTCTTGTAAAAATGGGTCATACCAAATATCTCCGGATTTAAAACTTCTCCTTTTCCCACTTTTCGTAGTCTTCTTTTTTGACACCACATTTCTTGCAGTCATAAACTTTGCTCAAAATAAGTATAGTTTCCTTCCAATCGTGATAACAACTTTGTTGTCTCCATGCAATAGTGTCTTCTTTTTTATCAATTTCATGATATTCTGGATCTATCCACCACATTAGAACTCCAGGGATAAGCCTAGTCCTACCCTTTTAGTAGTATCAAAGGAACCGATAACAGAAAGATTACCAACTAAAGGTGCTTTTGTCAATATACCAATATGGGTATTTTTTGAAAACTGATCTAGATCCTTTAGGGCTAAAACTCCCACGGTTACTTTTGATGCTTTTGAAGTCTCTCGACTAGTGGTTCTATCTACGGCAACCTCTGTACTGTTCTGATTGGAAGTTTCTTCTGTAACGGTAGTCTCTGTTGTTGAAGATCCGTCTGGTTTTTTTTCTTCTTTTGTAGTAGTTGTTTTTTTAGACTGAGAACTACTTTGCGTACTTTCTTTATAAACGATAACTTCTTTTTCTACAACTATTGGATCATCCTGCAGTACAAACTTACCAACTAACAAACAACTTAGTCCAATAATTATTATCTTAACCTTATCCTTAATAAATCTCATACAACCTCAGGGTTTAAATATATTTAATTTGTTTAAAGCTTTTATAAACTTATCAGATGTCATCTTAGTAACACATTCCGCAAGCTCCATTTGTCTAGGACACTTCTGAAAATTCCACGAATTCAAAGACCAGTTAGACTCACAGAAATTGCAAAAGATATCGGGAGTTACTACTTCTGTTTTAGCCAATCCCCTGTAGGGAATTCTAAGGTCTGGAGCCACTGTAGTAAACCCACAAACAACTGGAACCTCTGTTGTAAACGCTAGATGAATAGGTCCAGAGTCCATTCCGACGACAGCTTTTGCTTGTCCCATAATTGTAGCAAGTTCTAGTAAACTTGTCTTATCCATTAGATTAACCCCAAATCCAGGGTATTCAAAATCTGTTTTGGCAAGACTGTTTTTCCAAATGCTTATAGCACCAGTCTTTCCGGCATAAACCGGAGTTAGACCTTTAGCAGTCACATACTCAGCTATTTTAACTATTTCAGAAGCTAGAATAGATCTTTGCTTATCTCTGTAAGTTGTCATGATAATAACAGAATTGCTAAAATCCACCCCAAAATGGCTTATATCAACTTTTGGAAGAGATACGTACCTAAGCTGTTGCTCCGGCAAAACTCTGCCTAAAAGCCCAATAGAGGCGTATTCTGTAAGCTTTATTCTAGAAGGAGTGAGCTTACAATTCATTCCTCCAACTCCAAGCATATTCAAGTGTCTAACCGCAAATGACTTGTCGTAATCAGCCTTGACCTCTATAAAACGATCTTCTGGAACAAACGGAAATAATGGCTTAAAATGTTCGTGAATTCCTACAAAGTACTCGGATTTTTTATGAAAGTTCTCAATAGCAAATTTAATACTCGGAGCTGAAGCAATCAAATCTCCAACCGCCGCGCTATTTAAACAGTATATAGTTTTGTCTCCAATCATTTTAATTCCTTGCCCAATGACGTTCTTCTGCAAAGTTCTTCAGCCAATTCCTCTGTTGTGAAATTTTGAAGCACTGAGAAGTCTTTTGGGGGAACTACGTCACAAAAGTACTCTCTGGAAAAACTTAGATCTGAGTCACAGTTTAAAAAATCTTCTATGGTTTTATAAAAGTCTTTTTTATCCATTCTTTGCCAGCCTGTCAACAAGTCCACAAATAAGGATAGTAGTTAGGATTGATAATACAAAAGCTGCCACAAAACTCAGCTGTCCTGTTAAAGCTAATTTAGCCATTATTTTACCAATCATAAAGCCAACAACAAGTTTTAAAACAAAAATCATATAAGTCCTTTAATTTTAAAAATAATTCTATCTAAAAAACTTAATTTTCTAACACTAGTCAAATCATAGTAGTGTGAGTAGTGGTACTTAATTCCGCCTAATTTGAAATCCCACCGAACATAAGGTTCTCCTTCCTCATTAAACTTTTTAACTGTACCAACTCCATTAATAGCGAAAAGCTCACACACAGCACTTGTAAAATGTTCTCGTTTCATTGATGAACACACTGAGTTCATTTCAAAAGATATATCAAGGTCGGAATGGAATTTAAACCCATACTTAGTCATTTTTACTTTATCGCCAATTTTTAATTTCATATCAATGTCCGTCCTTAAGGTTATATGCTATTTCTGGCTTAGCAATTAAAGGCATAGCCAGTTTATTAGTATTCTCCATGCAATTTTGCACCACTTGCTTAACTTTGTCAATACAATCTTTATGACATGACACAACAAGCTGGTCATGGATCTGGAGACTAACCCAAGCATCTAATCCATTTGCTAAAAATTCTCGCGACATAGCTATTGCTGCGCGATTAACAAGACTTGCCGCAGCAGACTGAATTGGAAAGTTTAAAGCGTTGTTAAGTAAATTGTTATATTCTTTTCGCACAAGTTTTAACTCATCCATGGGAAGTTTGTGCTTAAAACATAACTTAGGTAAGGCTTTAAAATCTAAAATAGAATCTCCAAACTTTCTATAAATTTCCTTAGCTCTTGGTAAATGTCTAACTCTTCCAAACTTTGAAGTAACTGTGCCGTTTCTCTTAACTTCAGTTAAATAACTATCCATGGCTTGCTTAAGTCCTGGAAAGGAATCAAAGTAGTTGTCAATAATAGTCTGAGCTTCTTCTTTTGAAATATTAAGCGTATAAGACAGTTTAACGTCTTTCATACCATATCTAATACCTAGCGCGTAAGCCTTAGCGTTTTGTCTAGCTATTGGGTTAACATTCTTCAAAAAGTTAGCAGCTTTCTTGTCAGCACTAACACCTTCAAGTTTCTCCGCACCAATCCCAACCTTGGAATAAAAATCTTCACCTTTTAAGAAAATGTCGATTAATGCCTGATCTCCAGCGTCGTCGGCAAATACTCGCGGCTCTAGAGATTCATAGTCATCGTCGATAAAAGCATATCCAGACTTAGGTATAACCAAAGCTCTTAGAGTGTTAGTAAAGTAAATAATTCTGGAATCGTCAGAACCCTCTTCCATCGGTCTTGATAATTGCTGAAGGTCCGAGCCATATCTCCCAGAAGTTGTTGCGTGTTGTTTGAATGATGGGTAGTAAATTCCATTCTCTTGCTGCTGCATAAATCTGTCGTAGTAGCTAGATTTAATCTTAGTAAGCTTGTTAAATACTCTTAATTCCTTAGCCCAAGCAAAACCATACTTCTCAGCTAAATGCTCTACGAAGTCCTCATTAAACTGACCCTTGCCACTAGGAGTCTTGGTCAATGGCTCAATCTTCATGTAATCAAACACAATCTTTCCTAGCTGATCTTTTGATCCAATGTTGACAGGATACTCCTGAGTTTCATAAAGACAATCCATTTGAACATTTTGCCAGAAAAGAGAATGGAAATTAGAAACAGCTCCTTCTGAAAGGAACTTATAAGCGTTATAAATCTCTGGAATGCTTGTATTTAGAGAAGCTACAGTTTTCTTATTAATCTGATATTTTCCACTAGCTAGTTTAGGTAGATTTAACTCTAGTATCTCACAGAACTTTTGTGCAAACTTTCCCGTAGGTTTAACCGGAAATTCTTCATCAACTAAATTCCTGACAAATTTTTGAGCCTCCGCAGTTTTCATAATTGCATCTACAACTTTCTCTTCACAACGCTCCAACTCATCACTAATTTCTTTTAGATACTGCTCAAGCTTAGGCATGTCGAGATGAACACCCCTATGCTCCATTTTTATCGTCACAAGCTTATACAAAGGCATTACCTCGTCTTCATAGAAAAGTGTGTGCAAATCTTGTTCAATAAGCTGAGTTTCAAAGTAGTTGAATAGGCGCAAGGTAATATCAGTGTCGGCAATAGCGTACTTGGATAAAACCTCCAAATCAGCCTTATACATATCTTTTTGTTCTTTAACCCAGCGTCCACCGTTAGCCTTTACATTTTGCTCAAGATCAAGCTGCTCTTGATTAGCAGCGTCTTGAGAGTCTAGTCCAATCTCTTTAGCATAAATGACAGCATTTTCTTTAAGAGCGAACGGACCTTCCTCATGCAATGTATGCTTCATAAGTTGAGTATCGGCATGTAAAGCTGAGATAAGGCTTATTCCCAGACTATTAGCAGTAAACCTAACATCAAAGCTTGCGTTATGCATTATAAGCTTCTTTAAGCTAAGTCTGGATAGAATGTCCGTTGCAACAGACAGCTCCCAGTTTTGAGGCATAAGCTCTTGAGTTTCCTTATCCCAGACATGCAGTGGCAAGTACCATCCAGATCCTTCAATACAAGAAACTGAGAATCCAATAACTTTATCCTTACGAACATTTAATCCGGTAGTTTCAGTGTCATAAGCAATGATGTCGTAAGAGTTTATTTCAGATAGGAGTTGGGGCATATTTTGTTCAGTTATAAGTTTATAATTTTTCAAAATAACTCCTCTATTAAAGAACTACGAAGGATACCATCAGCCCAAGCTATGTTATTATTGCATTTAATTTTATATGGCCATATAGTTTTAGCTGGAAAAGCATCTATCTCTACAACAATTCCAATTCCCCCAACTAAATAACCAATTGAACAATCGGTTATGATAATAGAATCTCCAACTTTTATACTTCCCACCCAAAATCTCCATAAGCTAAAAGATATAACCCCTCTGCTTTTCTTCTATCTTCTTTTGAAATCTTACCAGATTTAAAATAGTTAGTAAGTATGTCTTCCATGTAATCACTATTATAAAATCCAGCCAGTATGTGATTGCATTCGTCCAACAATGCGTCATCGCTTAAAGTTTCCATTTCCAGCATAAGAGTGGAATTTTCAAAGCATATATCATTATAGTCGATTAAAGCCTCTTTCACAGCAATTCCTTTTCCAAAGAAGTCAGTGGGTATTCATACACTATAAACGGTTCATAAGTTATTCTTCCCTTCATTCCATCTGAATATATGACAAGAATCTCATATTCGTTTATATCTGTTACAATAAATGAATAATCAAAAATTTTTAAGTTAGATAAAGAATAGCGTTCCCCAACTTTCAGTTGTTTTTTATACTTACATACTTTCTCTAGCTTTCTTTCCATCTCTTATAGACCTTTTAATTTGATATAGATCTTTCTTATCCAAAGAATCAGGAGAAACCTTGGCTATAACTTCTTCGATAAGTGTATCATCAACTCCGGACAGTGCCAAGCTAAAAACGCAAGAATTGAGTGAATTTATCCAAAGTCCAGACAATCCGGTGTGTGCATTAGTAAGAAAAAATTCCACGGCTTCTGGAATCGAATCTCGCTCCTTCCCATAAAGTAGCTTTACTACCTCCGATAACTCCTCTGGAACTTCGACTTGAGTTTCCTTTAAATTATACGTAACCTTTTCTTTTTCTGGAGCTTTCTTCGGCACAAGAAAATTTCCATCCTGCCAAAATCCAGCCTCCATTTTGGATGGAGCATACCATCTGGCATAGTCAGAGCATTGAGCGTCAAGTTCAGGGAATTGTTGCTGAAGCCAGTCCCATGTAGCGTCAAAATCTTCTGTGATAAGAATTGTTTTAGCAAGTGGGAATATCAGCCTAAACTTATGAAACTCTGGCGTGAAGCTAGGACTTGGAAGACACAGGCAAGCAAGTTCTAATTTCTGCACTCGCTTCTCAGCTTCTTCTATAGTTAGTCCAGAATCAACATCCAAGCTCATAAAGTCACAGGACAGGAAGTTGTTGTTGTTCCTATAACTGGAAAATATACAAGGACTCCAACCATAAGAGGTCACAGCGGTAATCAAATCTTCATCATTTGGTATTTCTACAATCTCTGGAAGGTTAGGACTGGAGGTTAATTTGGACTGTAGAATTTTATCATCTTTGTTTTTTGGAAGAAAATTAACTTTAGGGTAAATACTAATTTTCAAAATAACTCCAATGTCTAGTATAACTCTAACTCTAAGGATGAAAGTTCTTCTGCTGGTATATCGTGTACTCTAGAATAATACCAATTTCGTTGATTTTGGCAAATAAAATGTAACCTACGAGTATCTACCACTCCAATATAAGTCACGACTATTTTTCCAGAATAAATAGGAACTTTATATTTCTTATTAATTACTAGCTCATCTATTCTCATAAGTCTCCATTATCTCCGCTAAACTTTTCTACAACTACTACTACCTTACCACTAGGACTTACAACTTCTTTTATTAAATCATATGTGTGAGCTTTGTGCTTTTCTTCAGCAGACTTCATAGCTAGAAGCTCATTGTAGAACATTTTAAAAGTAGAGTATTCTGCCGTGGTCATTTTTCTAAACCCTCTAGTGTCGATATCATACGCCAAAAGTTTATTTTGTCCACGCTTAACTTTGTCAGTTTTATCCGCTTCACGGATCTTACAATAACCCCACCCCATAACACTTAGCTTAGCCTCTTCCTCAAGTCTTAGAACAGGTCTATGAATCTGGATAATATCACTACAAATATACTTATACTGTGAACATCCAAGAACTGCATCTGCGTCAAGAGGAACTTCTCCTTTCTGTCCCGCACCTTTATTTACCTGTGCCATTGGAATACCAAAAGCATTAAGCTCAACCGCCATTTCTTTGAGCGTGATCATAATAGAGTTTAGCGTTGATGGATCGTTCTCTCCAAGGCAGTGAATGTGGTCAATTGCAAATGCAGCAACGTCTCCAATAACTTCACGATATTTTAGAAGCTCTTTCTTGATCCAACCCATAGAAACTTCTCTAGACTTACCGGACTCATCGTAACGAGAAATAACATAGAGCCTTTCCGAAATCTCTGGACAATCTTCTGTCAGCTTAAACCAGCGTTGAGAAATCTTTTCATCGGTCATTTCTAAAGACACATACACCGCACAAGACTCCGGATTATTCTTAAGAATTTCCTTGAAGAAATAAAGAACAACTTCTGACTTACCAACTCCAGAATCTCCAATTACTCCGAGAAGTTCTTGCCTACTCCACTGGTTCTTAAGGCAATCGAACTCTTTTGGTCCGTTGACAAAAAGCTTTGTATTTAATCCGCCAGTTACTTTGCCAGATCTCTTAAGATCAGCCAAGCTTCTAACTCCCATTTGTTGCTTTCTCTTCTCATTAAAATTTGTCATCATGACCTCTCTCCTATATTAATTCTAAAATTAAACTACTCGCAGGAACTAATTCCACATGATCAAAGTCTTCTATAGCGCGATGTCTTATAATTGGATTTTTTTCAGGACTGTTTTCGTAAAAATAATAAGCCTCTCCCAGCAATTCATCTATAGTGGTAATTACTATCACAGTAGCTCCGTCGGCAGTCCAGTAGGAAGGTTTTATTATTACATATCTTCCAACGTTCATTCCTCAACCTCGGTGATTCCGTAGAATAGCTTAACACCTTCGATTCTTCTCGTCAATTCTTTATTATCAGAATCTATCTCTCTACAAAACCAATACACTGCCAAAATTGGACAAAAACCAACAGCGGAGTACAAAGCTAAAGAATCAATACCATCATTTAAGTATCTTTCTTGCACATACTTTTCATGAGCTTGTCTGTACTGCCCTATCTTAAATTTCAAAATAATTCCCTTTCTAAACTTGAGGCTTGAGATAAGTAAGTGGTATTAGTCCAAACATAACTATCAATCCAATCACTAGCTGTTTTTGAATTTATATATACGTGTTCATTAAAAACAACTAGAACGTTATAAAAATTAGTTTCATGATCATACGTCTCTATGTCATATATCTTTCCAAGACCTTCGTACGTAGGCTCTCTACAAATAACAACATCTCCGATCTTAAAATCCATATAAACTCCAAAGAAGAAAGGGGCTTTTCAGCCCCCTTTTTATTTCTCTAGATCAGCGGTAATTTCCATCTGCACAAACTCAAGTCGTCCACCCGGACCAAAGTCAGCGACTTTTTTCTCAAACTCTTTCTTGTCAATAACACCTTTGTCAAGAAGTCTTGCAAGCTTAGTGTCTGGACGAGAAACGTAGAGAGTCTTTCCGGTCATGTTAACTCCGTTGATAATAACTTCTGTGTTCTTATCAAGTCTAAGAGCGTACAGTTTACGACCTTTTTCATCTGTCTTGTATTCTCCATCAAGACGATTACCTTCCTCATCAAACTGAGATTGTAGAATAATACTTCCTACAGTAGCATACTTACCCTTCTGTGCTTTCGCCATTTGTTCCTCCATTAGTTAAGCCGTTAGCTTCGTTTTGTTGTTGATTGTTAGCAAATCCGTTAATAATTCCTTCAATAGCTGCTTCAGTTCCCAATGCTACTAGACTGTCTGAAATTCTTTTCCAGATTGTTAAAGCACTTCTAAGCTCTGGTTCTGAGGTGTCAAAAGTTTCATCCAATAATGGATAAGCTGCCATGGCTTCCATAAGTCTATCTTTTTGACCGTGACGAAGAATCGATCTAGCATTCCTAAACTCTTCTTGATCTGAAAGAATATTCCTAACTAATGTCTCTGTTACTTCTGCTTTAGATACAACTCGTCCTGCATTTTCCATTATAAGTCTCCTGATGGGATTGACGTAGTAGCTTGTTTAGCACTATTTTTTCTAAATGATCCACGACTAGCCGCTGGAGTTGATTCTACAATAACTTCTTCTAGCTTGTCAATATTATTTACTGGAGCTGTTGAAATAGTAATATTAGAAGAGCGTCTTCCAATTTCAGGACTTTCCAGATCAGCCTCAGCCATGTCTTCTGTTGGGATAGCAAAAGTTTGAATAAGTGCATACTTTAAAGCAGCAGACAAAGCTTTATTAGTAGCCTTATCTCCAGAATCTAATCCCTCTGCTGGAATTGGTCCAACTGTTACTTTAGAACCATCTTCAGCAAAAAAATCATACTCCATTAGAATTGTCACATGCTTATCAACTCCAGCCTTTCCAGAACCTCTAGTGACTTCCTTTAGCTCGTGCTGCTCACTAACACAACGAGGAGCCATAAAAACTCCATGTTTTGTAAGAGCTGGATAAAGGGAGTTCACAAACTGATCAATTCCTCGGAACTTGAATCCTTGAGCTTGATTTTTTTGATCTTTTCCAACTGAACCAATGTCTCGCATAACTTCGGACATTTTCTTATAAATTAATCCTGACATTTATACCCCCAATAGACTTAGAGTATCTTCTAAAGCAGCTCTGTTAGCTTCTTCGATAGTAGCGGCAATAGCTGGAATAGATACTTTCTTTGTAATAATATTACCTTTACCTTCAACACCAGGTCCAAAAATAGTCAAGTTAAGAGTTGAAGCTACTTTACCTGCTTGACCAGAATTTGATAGATTAAAACTTAGATCAAATCCTCCGTTCTCTGGAACTAGTTTTTTAAGACGTTTTGAAAATTCTTTGTCCATTTTAATTCTCCTTTAAATGGTTTAAGTTATTCTTATTCATAACTCTTTCGATTAAGAACTTTTTAGCTTCGTATAAAGCATATTCATAACCGTTAGTAGTCACTTCCTCTACTTTATTTATTGTAGCAGCTTTTGAATCAAAGTCAAACGCAATTTCTAAAAGTTTAAATCGATCATCTCTATCTTGGATTACAGAAAATCCAATACCGGGTAAACTTTGTTCTAAAGCATCTTGTTTGGCTTCAACTCCCTGCATTTCTCCAAGCTTAGTTTTGAGCTGTAGAATAATATCCACAAGTTCTTTCTTTGACTTTTTTTCTAAGTCAGTCATAATAATTCCTCCATTAGCGATGATGAAAGTATAATTTCACTAGGTTTAAATGGAAATCCTTCGGATTCCCAGTATAATAATTTATTTGTGCAATAGTAAAGCTGTTTTCCAGAAGATATATCCATGACTATCCACTTAGATCCAACAAAATCTGGCATATCTGGCTCACTGATACAAATAACAATATCGCCAATTTTAATTCCGTTTTTTAAGCCCATCCATTCTCC
>Ga0247723_1000417_pt1 | contig 29433 bp, 34 predicted proteins | sample MSEWelMarce5H_FC_FD_189079 | JGI IMG/M metagenome (GOLD analysis project Ga0247723, IMG submission 189079) | Subsurface sediment microbial communities from gas well in West Virginia, United States - MSEEL Well Study Marcellus 5H_FC | ecosystem: Environmental > Terrestrial > Deep subsurface >... | reverse complement strand
AAGGGCCGATCTGAACGCTCTTCATCTTCTCGGCATCAGCGGCAGAGCTTGCTCGGAACATGGTCGTGCCACCTACAATGGCATTCTCCATGAGGGAGTTATTCATGCGGTTCATTGCTTCCGCATACTTATAAACCTTCTGACCCAGCCCTCTCACGCCATGATAGTACCCATTGCCAACTCCATTAAGGAAGATGGTAAATGCGCTAGAGAAATCCTTATAGCGTCCAATCTTCTTGCAAAGGAACTCTGTGCTATTGATGCGATCAAAGATGTAGTGAGAGATACGACCATCGTATTCCCTGACATAGAAGTGGGCGATCTTGATGACCTTGCTCTTGGCGTAGGAGTAGTATAGTCCGTTGTTTTTAAGCTCCGTCTGATGCCACTCCCAAGGGCGGCGTTGATCCTTGTCATCAACACTAGCTTGCATGATTGCTTCCCTAACCTCCTCAACATCCCATCCACCTCTTTTAGCGGCCTCTTTATTCTCAATGTAAGAATAAAGCTCCTCGCAATAAAGCTCGTCTAGAACATAGCAGAACTCCCAGTCATTCCAATCTACCTTAGATCCCTTTGGCACAACCATAGCCCAAGGCTCAATTGCTTTAGCCCTCCAATCAGTCTGGTCTGGGAAATACATACAGGACTGACCATGAATAACCAGCGACTTATGACAGACTTGATGCTGTGCAAGGAAGTTTGGATTAGATGAAGAAAGAAGCCTGTGGAACTCTTCGGTAATGATTCGGCTCCACTCCTCCCTCTTACCCATGTCCTTTCCGTACTTGGTCTTGCAAGTAGCATAAGCACCAACGGAGGTGAGGATGTCAAAGTAAGGAATAACAGCGGCCTCTACCTTAGCTTCGGCATGACCCCAGTTTACATTAATCCGATCTGCCTGACCAAGTTCACGAAGCTGTTGTTCGTTAAAGGGAGGATTACCATCAATAATACCTTGGATTTGACTACGGCGATGTGATGCGATTTGATCATCTTCTTGCAGGGTGAAAAGCATTGCACGAGCTGAACCAGCGTCCTCCACCCTTGTTTTCGGTGGCTTCTCGCCTTCTTGCAAGTCTTTCAGTCCGTATGTAATCATATTTTAAGTGATGCAGATGCTTGAGTTAAGTCTTCAGTTTTTAACCAGCACCAATCTGGTCGAGCCTCCGTTGTCTCGGATTTTTCACCAGAAAGCAACACTTTTCTCTTTACATGAACGATTGCTTCATTCCTGCAACCACATACCCCACAAGTATAAAGGTTTTCATCTAAAGGTGTTGTCCTAGTCCCCCTAACTCTAGAGACTAGGTTTGTGATTTTTTGCATTACATTGCAACCAGCACAAAAGTTAGTTGTCATATTATTATAACAACGAGAACAAATCTCAGCCCTTCTATTAGCCTCCTCTTGGCTAACGAATACATCCTCTCCCTTAATCCCATCAAAAGCCATAGTGGACAAAGAGGTGATGCCCTTAATAATGCTTTCAGCGGATAGGAGTGGCCTAGTCCCCTTAGCTGGAGTTCCATCAGTATAGACGCACCACCCATGAGGCAACTGCCTACATAGCTGATCTTCTACACGCTCAATCCAATCACTAGGAAGGGGAATGCCATTATCCATGTAGTGGGCCTTAACTTTGGACAAAAGACCATCCCATGATAACTCACCATCAATCTTCATCCCTGTCTCTGGGACTGTGAAGCGATAGCGGTTCGGGGGAACCATATCGGTTTTAATTAGCTTCTGTCTGATCATTTTCAAGTAGTTGTTTGAAGTGTTCTAGCCCTGCATAAAAGCCTCCAAGGAAGGCATTCCTTGCATAGTCTTCATGTCCTTTTGCAGTTCCATGATTCGGTGAGTATGTTCTGATTGCGACTGTGTTGTACCAATCGGTAAATGTATCTTCTAGTTTTTTCATTTGTTTGAGTCTTTAAATGCGTTAATAACTTTTCCAAGTATATCACCAGCGTCATCTACTGCTTCTTCTGAAAGGTCTGGAAACCTAGCATGAAGAAACTCGTGGCAGATAACTTCTTCAAGTGATCGGCTGGATTTTGGATTGATGTGTATGGTCTTTGTCTCATAGACGCATAGCCCATCGTTCTTGTGTCCATTGGTAGTTCTGGTGTTTCCGTATCCGTACTTCCAATTACTGCCATTGATCTTAATGCTTCCAATCTTTTTAAAGGTCATCGTCTGAAGGAAACCATGACATACATCAATACTGACGCACTCATAGCTCCAATGATTAGTTGCTGGATTGTTGACATTGTTCGATAATGGAAAGCTCTTTATTCAAGCACCAGATCGCCTTCTTCAGATCTTCAACTTCCTTGTCTGGGTATTTCTTGCCAGCACGAAAGATGTATTTGATTGAATTGGCTCTCAGGTAATTGAGATGAGCAATCGTATCTACAAGCTCGCCACCGCTGGGAGCCTTGTAATGAGATGGACTATTAACTGGATCGTTCTCTTTCATCGCTTTGATAGTATCATTCCCCTTCTCTCGACAATAAACCTACCCATTTGATCTCGCACGACACGATGCTCAATGTTGCCCCTCACCATGTCCTGCAATACACGATCAAGCATGATCCTGTTGGTTTTGCTGTTCTCCTCGTAAGGGCCAGCAAGCCAAGAAAACTCTGGCTCAATATAAAACTCTTTTGTCAATTCTGTTTCGTTCATTTGATTATTTTGTAGTGGGGTATGGGGCATTGCCTTTTAGAGGCTTGAATCCTAAACATTTTCATTTCTGCTGTTCCTTCCTGCATAAGTCTTTCAATCATTACTTTGGTACTGCTCAGTCCTCTTGCCGTCATCTGAGAGATCTGTTTGGTTGTATAGAAGCCCTCTGGGACTTCATCCACATTCTTAGCCATTGATCGGGCAATGGCATCAGCCCATTCATTTGCGCTCATATTGGCAACCTCCATTCCTTATCGAACTCTCCACGAGTAAGAAGCCAAACTGCTGAATCATTACCAATAACCTCGCCAATAACCATGCCTTGTCGCCACCCGAAGGTTGCCCTACGGCAATTAGCATAGTCCATACTTCCCTGACGAGTAAGCGTTCCAACGCAGAACCCACTACTCTCCTTACTTGTTCTCCCTTCAGCCATTTGACTGCGATGGGTATGGGCGAATACAACCTTGCCACCATACATCTCTGCCATGTCCCTAGCGGCGTTTTCATTATAAATCGTGCCATGTGTAAAGGTGATGTCTGCCATCATCCACTTTTGGTAAATGCCAGTATACGGAATCCTCCTGCACTTGATACCAGCTAAATACTGATCAATGTGCTGGTCAACTGCTTCTGCACAGCAAGACACAATTGCGCTCTTGCTTGATTTAAGATGCTGAATCCTAACCTCGTGATTGCCATCTAAAGCTATGGTAGCCCCAATGTCCTTAAGGAATTGAAGCCCCCCATCAATGTCTGGACGAATAGGCTCTGACTCATCACTTGACCCTGCGGCTCCTTTCCTCATGGCGGCAGTATCAGCCCAATCACCTAGATGGATTACTTCTTCTGGCTTCCATGAATCCCTTGCCCTAATCACGGCATCTACAGCAGTAGGATCTACATACTTTCCATGAGAACAGCCCATGCCCAAAAAGCGGATGGGCTTTGTCCCTATATGAAATGGTTTAATTGCAGCTTGAATATCAATAGCTGTTTGATGAAGCTCTTGCCTTGTGGCATTTAAGGGGGCTTTCGCCCCCCTAGATTTAAGCTTCTTGCTCATTACTCGGAGGGTGTAATGGTTACAAGTTCAAACTTGCTTGGATCTTTCTTTGATGGGGCTACACCCACATCAACGATTACCCCCTCTTTGCCAAACTCTGTGGCGGCATCAAACAACTTCTCATCGAAGGTCATTGCCTCAATGATCTTACCGCTATCATTGAACTCAACCGCATACAGCGTCCAAACCTTCGGACTTCCTTCCTTGCTCTTGGCGGCAATCTTGGTATTTGTTGGAAGGACTCCCCTCCAAACCCCTGTAACTGCCCCTGCTGGACGCACAGATGGGTTCTTGTCCATTACCTTTGCTACTGCTGGACGAGCCTCTTCCCTCTTAACTGGCAGATGCTCATTGCCGTCAAGATCGTCTTCGGTCGCAAGCCCACAGACAGCCGCAAGTGAATAGCGACGAGCGTAAGAAATTGCTCCACCCACTCCCTGTGGCGACTGATCCTTCAAGGGGAGAAGGAGTGTCGTTGTTGTGGAGTACCCTGAGACATGGAGAATCGTTGTCTCCACTCCTGCGGTTCCATCCATAAACAAGGGGGCTTGAGTGATGGCAAGTCCATGCTTTAGAAGAACTGGGCGTGTTGCGTCCACGATTGCCTCTAGCGGTGCGTACTTGGACTTGAAGTATGGATTAGCCGCAGTCTTGGCGACATTGGACAATTCCCCGATAGCGGCAACAAGTGCCGATGAATATTCCTGCTGTGGTGTTGTTTCTGTTTTCATGTTGTTTTTGGTTGGTTGGTTTATCGTTCGTCGGCCTCAATCATTGAATCGTCAATGAATGAAATGGCTTCATCTAGAGTTTCACGGAGATCCTTCAAACTATCCATAAGGATTGCAAGTTTCTCCTCAAGTGACAATGGTTCTTTTTCCATAGTGATTAGCGGAAGATTTCCACTCCTGAGAATGTGATTGCGACTGCAATGCCGATTGCCGTCATCCAGAAGATGCGATTGATGCTATGGCCGATGAAGTGCCTCAGTTCAGCGATCTCCTCATTGTGAAGGGAGATGACTTCGTTCAGCTCGTCTATCTTAACAGCGTGATCATTGATAGCCTCTTCAAAGGTGATGAAGCTATTCTCATGCGCTTGCAATAGTTGGCCTAATTCTATATACTCCGATGCCTTCTCGTGAGGAAGCGGCTGGGTTGTTTTTGTCTTTTTGGTTTTTGTTGGTGTTGTCATAACGAGAAATGTTTTATGTGGAGATGATACGGATGTCGAGAATTATTTTGAAAAAAGATTCTCCATGATTCCATCAAGATAAACACTTGCGCTAGAGCCTTTGTATTCGTTGATGGCAGAGTTGATTGCGGCGATCAATGAGGATTGAGTGTTCTTGATTGCGACCATCCTGTGGTTCAACTCTTCCACTTCCCTTTCCAATACTCGTGCGTGTTCAAGTATGTTGATTGCAATACAACCTCCAACCATGAGAGCGTCTGTACGAGGTGTGGGATATTCAGTTGTCATAGCCCATCCTTTTATGTGGGAGAAATATCAATGGCAAGAAAAAAGAAACTCCCCTGCCTCATAGGAAGCAGGAGAGCGATTTCCCTTTACCCCAATCCGCGACCATTGCTGGCGGCAGTTGGTGAGGGGCTAAGATAGAATGGATGAAGTAGGGGGATCAAGATATTTTTTTAAAAGAGAAAAGAAATTATAGGCTTGACACATTTTCCCCCAGCCCTTAAGAATCTAATACTGCTCTTGCAGAGAGCTTCAAATTCGTCCTGTTACTTTTCTTAGATCTTTCGTTCTATTCAACCATCCATTTAAAAAAACTTTACTTTGAGGTCTATGGATTACGAGCCTCTTGTAGAAAGCTTCTTGTTCATTGATGAACTTCGATGGGTTATCACCAGAAAGTTTGAGTATCTTGTTTGCTCTGGATAGACCGCAATTCACACAGCAATTGAAGAAGATGAGATTCATAGGCCAATCCATGTCATCACAAGCGTACTTGATCCAATACTCATTCCAATAGATCTCACTCGCTTCGTCATACGTTAGATTCGCAATGTCCACATTCGGATGTGATCTGGCATCTATTCCGTACTTGGTTCCAACGAGCTTTCCGTCCCTGTAGTTCCCTGCATCGTCTTTATGTAGGCAGAGCTTTTTCCCCTCCCACTTGAACAAGAAAGGTATGATTACGTCCTTAAATAGTTTCGTCATCGAAGTTCTTTGGCTTCTGGATGTATTCAACAATCTCTTCCCTTACTTTTGCCACAGACGATACTACTTCTTGGACTTGGGTTGTTCCCATCTTCCAATCGTATACCATGCGACCAGTAACAAGAAAAATCACGATAGCCCCAGTAACATACAGGGTATTTGTTGTAATGGTGACAAATCCAGCCAAAGCCACCTCTGGAAGCGTGTATAGATGTTCAACTGCCCAACGCCAAGAGGCTTGAATTACTGCAATTCCGACGAGGGAAGCGACAAGCCTCTGAGATACTGCTTTGTTCAAGCGAGGAATTTCCATGAAGTCTTAATCCCGATGTATCCCACAACGCAAACGATGGAAACAATGGCAATACCCCTCCAGACCCAAAGTTCTTTCAAGGCTTTGATTTGCTTATTTTCCCAATACAGAGAATCGTTTTGAGCCTTCCTGAGAGCGACAGACTGATCTTCCACTTGAGTCTGATAGGTCGTAATTGCGTCAGAAAGCTCCTTAACGGCGGCATGACCTTCTGGGCGCACATATTGACGCACTTTCTCCACGCTCGTTTTAACGGCTACCACAGAGGGCGCAGTATAGGTTGGCTTCTCTTTATGGGCGCATCCAATAAGAAGTGTCGATGCCAATACAATAAGAAGTTTGTTCATTTGAGTAGCCTTTTGATGCCAGCATAGATTGCTATCAAACCAGCGCATAGAGAAACAAGCAGGGTTAGGTTTTGAAGCCAAACGTGGGTTGCGTCGAAGAAACTAATGACAAGAGAGACTAACGAAACAATTGCGCTTGTTGGGCCTACATCAGATTGTGAAATGTTATCGCTCATATTATTGGTTTGGTTTTTTTACTTTTGCTGGAGGCGTAGGCCAAACAGGGGTTCCTTCAAAGAGCGTGAGAGAAGAAAGAAATTCTTGATATTCTGACCAGTACGGATCGTTTAGCTTGTCGGAGTTAGTCAAGTAAACGCCATCAATGGTTTCACAATGTGAACAAAACCTGTTGTTGGACTTGGCGTTGATTTCGTCCAGTTCGCTTATTCTATCGGTTGGAATTACAAGCCAAGTTGTCATGATAGGGAAGAAAGTAAGGTGTTAATAATTGATCCATAGGCCGTAAGTTGTGCGCTATCAGCCAATGAAGTACCTAAAGAATAAAAAGCAATTCTTTTTATGCCAGTTGGGGGAGGGGCAATAAGAACATTCGTTGCTGATAAAAAAGCCATTAATGGGCCAGTTGGGTACTCAGATGATGCGCCAAATATTGCTTCTGAGTTTTCAAAAATATACTCAGTTAATCCACCATTGATATTATCTCCCGAAACGCCCATAAATCCTCTTCCTCCGTTGTTTAAATTCAATGTAGGCAATGCAGAGGCAAAATTGTTAAATGCGAGTTGCCAATTTGAACTGGGTATAGCACCATCTAAAGCAAATTTAAAACTATTGGCATCTGCTTCAGCTTGGTATATAGATCCAATAAGAAAATCGTTGGCAATATCATTGCGTGAATTATAAAGTAATGCGTGTCTATCATCTAATAAGTACGCTGGATTTCCATCAAATTCTCCCAAGGCGTTAAGAACCCCTGTGTCAATATACTTTGTTCCAATTACATTGAAACCTCCATCTTGGATAATCCCTGTAAGTCTATTGTAATCAGATGTCGTAAAGTTTACATTGGTTGGGGTTGTTCCAGAAATTGTCTTAAATGGTGTGAATGCTCCTGTTAGCGGATTAGCTCCACTAATTCCAACAAAGAAACAACCTTGTGATATTTTATCCCAAATGTTATTTGATTTTAATGCTAAGAATGCAGTATTAAATGCCGTCTTGTTTGTTGGTGTAATCGTGTTTCCAGTTGCCTCTACTGCGTTAAACCAAGCTAAAGCGTCTGGATCAGAAGAAGGGCCAGATGCACCGATAAACGGATAATTTATACTAGCCTTCAGAGCGAGGCTTGGCATGACCTAGGTTGTGTAAGCTACTACGGACGTTCCAGCACCAGTTGTGAAGCTGGTAGTATTTCCGTAAAGGACAAAACCAGCAGGGAATGTAACGCCAGTTATGGTTCCAGTAATGTTGCCAACATAGGCAGTAAGCGTTCCGCTAGTTACAAACTGAAGTGCGTAAAAAGTGCCAGATCCAGAAGCGGTGGTGGCAGGGACAATCTTACCTCCGTTAGCTCCAGAGTTGTGATCGGATACATTCAAAACACCATCAACGGCTTCTAGAATCTTACATTGCGTAATTAATTCTCCGTCTGCTGGATTAGATGATACAGGTTGAAATGTTGTCATACAATTGAATTAATATCTTTTATTGAATAGGTAGGCAAGTGATATTGCAATATACACGACTGCTCCGACAATTTTATCCTCTGAGCTAATGCCATACTTAACGATCTTTGTCCTCACTTCGTTGTAGGCAATCTGCATTGTAATAGGCCCGATATACTGGCTATCTGAATGCAATAATACGCAAGCCTTGGCTAGTGGGTAGATTTTGATTAGAAACCGAATATCGCTGAGTGGCTTCATTAGGCTTCAGTAATCGTGCAACACTCTGCTGGAATCCAACTCACTTCTCCGTAGCTTGGGAAGATGGCGTTATAGAACTGCTTGCCGTCCGTGTATGGGGAGCCTGTCACTTCTCCAACCTCGCCTTGAACCAGACCAGCAATTCGGTCGTAGAGTTCGTTGCCTGTGGTTTTGAGAACGATATTAAACATAGGATAAATTCACAAGGACTGCTCCAGCTACAACTGCCGTGTTGTCTAGGAGGGGCGCATTATGCGTTATTGCATAGGCGATTCCTGTTGAAAATCTAAGACCAGCGAATGACGTAGAAACATCCAGCGTCGATCCTGCCGCAATAGGAAACTGAATTACTGGAGTTGAAGTTCCCACCGTCGGGGCAACTGCCAAGTTGAAGAATTTTACATATTGGAATTGGCTGTGTGTGTTAGTCAGAACACAGGTTCCTATAGTCCCAGCCGATGCCTTCACGCTTGTTGCGTTGGTCGATTCCGCTGAAACTAGCGTGTGGTATAAAGAAAAGCCAATACTTGAGGATTGGGTAGGGATAACCTGAGGTATTCCAGAAAGCGTCACCGTCTGATACAACTTAGGCGTAGCCTGTTGCGAGGCGTAGGCGACGATGGTTATCGTTCCAGAGGTTTGATTTCCTGCCGATATCATTCTGAAATTCCTCGCACCAAAAACAGAAACATTGCCGATTACTCCTGCGGTAATAGCCCCAGTTGCTGAAATAGTGCCGCCAGTATTTATAACTTGTGCGGCTATCCAGTTCGTCCCATCATTAGAAATCTGTGCTACAGGGGCAGTTGCTCCAACACCTATAGCAATTACGTGAACTGAAACTTCCCTAAACTGACTGCAATCAATCGGCCCGATGATTACAGTTCCAGCGGAAACCGCACCAGTTGCGGTGTAGTTAAATACCTGAGTAGCGGCGTTATTCGCCTCTACAGGAACCCTTCCGTTTGAGAGCGCAGGGAGTTTGCCATCAATCGAAACGGCCTCATTCTTAATAGTTGCCGTATCTGCGGCAGTCGTTGTAAGGATGCCATTCGTCGTTGCTAACGCATTCTCAATGTCTGCAAGATCAGCATCAATACTAGCCTCAACATTAACCTTTAGCTCACCAGCGGCATTAACATTTAGAGGAACCCTAGTTACGCCATCAGCACCTACCGCCACATCTGAGTCTCCACCGCCACCACCTCCAGTTGAGACTGCCTCTAGAATCTTACAAAGGGTGATTAACTCACCATCTGTCGGATTGGAATTAACTGGTTGAAAGTTAGACAAGGTAAGTTCCCCTGTGGTTAAAGATTAAACCATCTCCTCTTCTACCATCTCCTCTTCATCTTCTACCATCTCGTCCTCACTCTCCATAGCCGCAATCTCTTCCTTCATTGCGTCTTTAGCCTTCTTGGGCTTGTCGGACTTGGAGGCAATAGGAGTTTCATCCTGACCAATGGCGATGATGTGGATCTTGCCGTCTGCAATCTTGAACTTGGCGATCTCTGAGAACTCTGCTCCCTCTTTAACACCATCTGGTGCGGTGAATCCTTTAGGAATAGTAAATGATGCGGTCATAATGTGAATTGTTACTTCGTAATGCTTTGTTGGTCAATGGTAAAAAGAAAAGCCCCCAAGGATTTCTCCAAGGGGGCTATCTTTGATTAGCTAGTTCCTATTAGGAATTCACGCAAGCAACGCTACCGAAGTCGTTAGCGCAACGCTTGTGAAGGATAACCCTTCCAAGGTAAGGAGCCAGAGGGCGACTGCCGCTTGTGAACACTCCCATCCAGCGACCGATCTTTCCAAGAGGATTGGAAAGCGCATGACGGATGTTCAGCCAGAAGAACTGACCAGAGTAGTAGTAAGGATAATCATCGAAGCTTGCGCCAGCGATGTTTGGCCCGACCTGTTGGACTGCCTCCTCATACACATCTGGATGGAAGATGTATGCGGCCTCGTATGGAGCGTTGTTATACGCTGGATTTGCCTCCCACTTGAACCCTGTGGTCGTGCTGGACTGCACGAATGGGTAGATCTGGGTGTACGTTCCACCAGAATAGGTGAAGCGAGGAACCTCAAGATCAATCATGTGGTAGAACCCACCGAACGAACGCTCAACACCAAGAGGAGCGATAAGCTCACTAGGAGTTGCATAGCGGATGTCCTGACGAAGCTCTGCGTTGTTACGGATGAGCGCACGACTTGTCTCAGGGCTGGTGATCAGTCCAAGGACAGGAACACCGTTCTCTTTACCAAGTGCATTGTGACCAGCACCATCACGAATCAGACGAACACGAAGCTCATCAAGCTGATCCTGTGCCAACTGGAAGGTTGGAACTGGAACGGCATTCAGAGTTGCGTACTCGGTGTTGTAACCAGCCTGTACCTTGGAAACAAGGCGCAGATACTCGCTACGACGGCGATTGTCGAGGACGGTCTTCGTAAGCTGAGTGAGCTGAGTAACAGTCTTGGCGATCTGGGACTCAATCTCAAACGAAGTCTTCAGATCGTCCAAGCAGATGCAAGGGGTCTGATAACTGCGGCTCTGAAGATTCCAGCTACGGACAGTCTGACCGAAGTCAAGATCTGAAGGAGAAGGAACGCAACCATTGCTGGCAGTTCCGTCGGAAACTCCAACGTTCGTCCAAGCATTTTCAAAATCACCAGAAAGCACACGCTCAACTGTGATCTCATTAAGAGTCGTACCCATTCCTTGAGGGAATTTGCCGACACGGACTAGACGACCCCAAGGGCCATCAACGGAATAACGCTCGTGAACGTCAACGGAGAACCTGTTCGTCTCCCTTTGAAAAAGATCGTTCACTGTGGAACATGAGATTGGCATAATATAATATAATTAAATTGTTTGTTTGTGACTCGGCGTAATGCTTTGTCTGTCTTTTTTTTGGATCGGGCTAGGCTCCATAATTAACGCCCAATTTTTGAGTGGTGGCTATCCCCTCGCCAGTTCGACTGGTTTCAGCTAACTCGCCTTTTACATCTTAACTAATCTATCAGTCAACGAGAAAAATACTTTTCTCTCAATAATTTTGACATTTTACTTGTTAACTCGCCCCTACTTTTCAGTAATTGATATTCTTGTCTGTAGAAAAATTGGTTAATGGCGTTTATTTGCCTTTGATCTACTGGGTACGAAGGATGCAAATTACCAACTATAAATTGAATATTTACAAACCTTCTAGCCATCTTCCTTGCCGACCAGCCATCTTTAGATGGTGCTGTTAATATAGAATATGCGTTGCCAGAGTATTTTGCTTCAATCTGTCTTTTATGCTCATCTGTTAGCATGGAGTATAAAACCTCAACCGTGCATCCCTTCCGTTTGGCCTTTTGCTGTTTGGTTGCCTTTTCCATTGCATGAATTGCCGTATGACATTCCCTGCATAAGACTTGCAAATCCTCCATTAACTCATTGCCTCCAACTCTCTCATAGGTCAAATGATGCACATCTGTTCCATGTTCTCCGCATTTGGCGCAAATCTCGCCAAATTGTTCCAAGACTCGCCTTCTTATCCCCTTCCATAAGGGAGATTGAAGGTAAGCCCTATGGGTTAATTGTCTGTCTGTTAGGTGATCTCGCATCAATCAAAATCTTTATCTTCTCTAAAGCATCTATAGTGATTTGGTTTCCAGCAAGCTTAATAATGACCCATCCGCCAAAAATTGCCTCATTCGACTTTTCATAGTCTTGGGAAATTCCATATCCACGACCATGCCTTCCACCATTCCAGATTCCTCCTTGAATTTCAATACCAACCTTAGAATCTAAATGTGCAAAATCCAGCCTCCATTTACGTGTCTCATGGAACCTATGCTCCTCAACCAACTCAATTTTACTTATCGTTGACCAAAGAAGCCGAAACTTGTTTTCTAGTACGCTTGACTGACTTGGCTTTTTTGGAAGCAAAGAGCTTGGCACATGAGGCTTTGGTGAGGATGCCTTCTTGGATGAGGCTTTGGATGAGGTCTTTCTTGGCTTTCGGGTTGGTTTTTGCATAATGAATTACTTCTTTAATTGTGTCTATTGGTTGATATTCCCTAAAAATCATATCCCTTGTCTCGGCATATAGATTGATAGGTTCCTTTGTTTCATGAGGCTTCTGTGTAACCAGCACAGCACCCATTGCAGGATCTCCCTGCACATCATTCGGAATTACGCCATCAAACATTAACACGCCCAATTTATCTGGATGGTATATTACGGCAAGTGGATCTACTAGATCTGGAGTAACCACATCCCTACGCCACTTAGCAGTTGGAACCCAATCATGCTGGATGAGCTTAGTCTCGTGCATTTGGTGAATAACATTGGACGCACTAGCAATATCCCAAGCAGTTTTTTCGTTATTGAAGATGGATGGGGCTAGACGATGTAGATCCCAATGATACACTCCCACGCCACTCATATGATTCACGCCATTAGGCATAATGCCAGCAATCTCCACCAAAGCACCCATAAACGGCTTCCTAGCGGCATTGTAGGCATTTTCAATATCGTCCACCCAAGATGCTTTAAGTGGAATTGCATCTGGCTCCATCCAGAGGAAAGGTTGCTTGAGAGTTGAGGATGCCAACCAAGCTACGGACTCAAAGGCCATGTTGCAGGACTGAGGCCAACCACCATAGGCATGATCGCAAGGCTCAATGATAACTTCTCCAAAGCAAAGCATTAACGGCCCTAGAACTCCATCTGTCGTTGATTTCCTAATAGGAACCAAGACTAGCTTATGTTCTTTGTAAATACCCAATTGGCAAACATGGTTTGCCCAACGGCGCATAAGGGGAAGATCCCCATCGTGGTAAGAGATGGCAACAATCATTTCAGTTCGTGCGTTGTAATACGACTATACCATCATGTCAACATTAAACAGGAATGAATTCTTGCTGGCGTTGCCTTAAGTGTCCGTAATATTCTGGAGCCTGTTCGTGCCAAGCAACGTGATGGATGACCTTATCACCATGCCTCTTAATGTGATCGCAAGCAATATGAGGAACGCAAGCTATCCTTAGTCCTGCTGGATGCCATTTGCTCCAACACAGAAATAGGTCTTGAGTGCCTTTGCCTAAGTATCCTGTAAAATCAGACAATGCTAGTGCCTTCTTTGATAATAAGGTGCAACCAAGCCCACACCAATCAGACGGAACTATTGAACCAAGGCCAATAGCAGGATAGGCAAACTCCATCCATCCCCTACGTCTCCATCCGTGTTTTGCGGTGACTTCCCAGATATTGCCATCTGGTGGTGATTTTTTAACCATCTCTCGGAGCCTAGCCATTCTTTTCCCTTCCTTTTCTGCCGTGGATCTTTCTTTAGCCTCCTTTAGCCGCTTCTCGCATTCCTCTAAACAAAGCTTGAGCCTTGGCTTAAGTATCCTTTCACTAGCAAGGAAGTCCTCCGCTATCTGAGCCGTCGGAGTTCCAAACCCACCAAGGAACAAGCCATTGGGGTAAGTGGCGGCGGCTATGCTATAATAGGAGTCTCCTTGAGCATCTGGCATCTGGAGCGTCCATTCAAGCACCCGAAGGGCATTGGCTGTCGGGATGGTATCGCTCTCTACGCTCCAACAGGCATCAGCCTTAATGCGCCTAGCAAACTCAAATGCGGCTCCTTGTAGTTGAGCTATCCTAATCTGAGCAGATTCCTTATAGTCTTTCTCGTCTTCCGTTATGGGCAAACGGATTGCCGTGACCTTCCATCCTTCGGGAAGTCTGCCTTTGGCTAGTTCTTCCGCTTTCTTTGATTCGTCGCTATTATCAGTAGCGAAGATGAAGTGAGCTTCGGCATGATGAGCCGCTGAAGCTGATATGGCTCTAATGAGTTGAGGCCAGCAATGAAGATATGACTTCGTTGCCGCAGTTACTATTGCAAGCATCCTTTAATAGTTTCCAAACAAAAACCTTATGGCAAGAAGAAATTAAAATGCACCAAGAACGCCATTAAACTCAGCCACAAGATTCTGCGTTCCCCAAGCTACATAAACATCAGAGTTAGGGCTTCCTATGGTAAGATTGGCTGTTTTGGGAAATGATTTATAGGGGTGAGCTAAATATTGGTTATTGGCTCCAAATGCCACATCTCCAAAAACATAGTCCCCAGCCCATCGGTTAATAGTTCCTGCTACATAATAAAAAATATTCCCATTGCTGTCTCCAACTATTTCCCATGACAATGCGGTGTTTGCTTCCATTCCGTTAAAATAGCTTGCTGAAGAACTGGCAGGAAATAGTCCAGTAGTATAACTTGTTACGCCAAGCAAACCACCAAAAGAAATATTCAAGGTTCCAGTAGTCATTCCCCTATCGGTTGATACAAATGTAGTATATGCAGAAGAATTAGAAGAGTTGCTATTTATGATATAACTAGCACTATTTCGAGTGCTGTATGTGTTAGACGAATCCGACCCTGACCCTATAGTGGTAGTGGGATCATAAAACGTCATGCTATTGCTGTTTAGTGCGTATTCTCCAAAAGGAACTGTGTAAATTGGGTATGTGGAAAAAAGTCCGTAAGAAGTTCTCTCGTGTGGCATTAACACGGGAATGTTTTGCCTAAGAAATGGGGCATCCATAAATGTTGAATAATAATGATCATAGTTAGCCCTAAAAACAAAAAGCTCCCTAGAGTCCATGTCATTACGTCTTGCTTCACTTACATCTATGCCCTCTGGTATTTGAGCCGCTGGTAATAACAAATGACTATTAAATTCAATGATATTGGTTTCGAATCGTATGCTTTTAGGTACTGTTACCTGAGATGTAATATTTGAAAGCCCATTGTAAAAAGTTGTAAATGTGGGATCAGCATATAAATAGGTATACGGAACTTGCACTGTGCTAGTTCCAATAATAACTGCCGCAGTTGTGCTTTCTACTGAAAGGCTATTAACTCCAAACGAATTAAAATAATCAAATCCATTTGTTTCGTTAGGAACTGCAAAATAAGTTCCTTCTGTTGTGCAAGTGTAAACTTGCGCTCCACCTTGATAGATTTGAGCAAATGTTGGCTCAACATATGTGGTTGCGGATGCTGTTGTAGTATAGTCAGGTGGAACGTAATATCCGTAAGATGTAAATGATGTTGATATGCCCAAAACTGTGCTTGTAGCAGAACTCAATCCATTAACATTTCCTGTGTATTCTGCTGGTACAATAGTGAATGAACCAAATGCAGTAGGAGGTGTAGATCCTTCTGGGTATGGCCCAGTTTGGGAGTATGCTTTTTCTCCAGCAATAAAGGAATATGAAAATGAACGATTAGTATCATTGGCAATAAATACGCTAGTAACTTCCGTATTAAATCCAAAATAAAAACTATTAGAGGTGTTTGGTATTTCAAACAATACTGTTTGCGTTCCAGCCTCGGAATCGTAATACGCACCAGATGAGGAAAACGTATTAACGTAAGTTGATCCCTCTCTCAAAAATATCTGAGCGTTCCCCATAAAAACTCAGGCAATCGTCCAAACGTAGTGATTAATTAATGTGCCACTACCAGAATCTATTGAAGTGTAAACAACCGATGATGTGGCGTTCACCCAATTCCTTCCAAGTAGATTATAAGTGACTCCATCTACAATTACGCCCATTGGAATAACAAATGAAGCAGGAGGGAAATTAGCAGTCGGAGCTTGCCCAGTAAACGGAGAGCTTCCAACGGAAATACTTGCTGACTGTATGGTTCCACTACTTGAAGTAACATCAATACCTATGTAAGTTGTTCCAGCCACACTCCCCCCCAAATTGAAAGTGGTAAACATATTAGATGGAATTATTCCATTTACAGACCCAGCAGCAATAGACATTTGATATGCGTCATTAATGTATCTTAAGGTAATGCCAAACGGAAGTAATGAGCTTACATCTCCAACTGAAGAATAAATATTTCTATCTGACCGCAACCTAATTTTATTCGGCCTAGTCGGGGCAAATGAACCTTCCCTTCCAAATCCTCCTATGTGCGTAGGCTTGGATTGAGGGATAGGCCCAAAGCCCATAAAGTCTGTCTTAATTTCAGAAGACTCCATGTTATTTCAATAAAACGTACTGCTGGGCAATTCTCCAAATATTTGCCTTCCAATAATCAACCTCATAGGCAATTAACTGATATGTTCCAACTAGCCCTAAATATTGAGTAGCTGTCGTGGAAGACACAGGAACATTATACGTTTCTTCATGTACGCCATATCTATTGGATGTGGCATTGTTGAATCCAGTATTAACGTATAGAAGGAACCCACTATCTGTTAAGCAATTCGGAATATCAATACTAAAGAAAAATCCGCTATAGATAACATGAATAGATAAAGGGTCAAACAATGTTAATGAAGGCTGTGATGGTTGATTATATTGGTATGAAGTTACATACTTAAATGTAGTCTGGTAGCTTCTCTCGGCCCTCATTACAGGAGTCACGTTAAATTGCAACTGCCCATCTGGAAAGTTAAAGAAGCTTGTCTCAAATCCAGTTAATAGATTGGGAGACGCATATGCCCCTGTTTTATATTCAGTCCTTGTTGCTGGAAGAGACGAAATAGACGATCTGATTCTAATGGACTGCCAAGCATTTAAAGGTTCGTCCTTATAGGCAATCATTCCATTTGTCGGGCTGAGTGGAGCCGTACCCTCTGCAATTAATTCTTTGGTGGTCTGAACAACCAAGCCCAAGTCGGCATCATACTGATACCCATCTAAAACCTCTGTTGAATCATACTCAACCTTATCCAACGTGGATTTGACTGCATCCGCTATGGAGATTGCAGACTTAATCGTATTGGTATTTGGCGTTGCAATGGAAGTTCCAGCAACAACAACTTGCTTGGATTCTGTAGCAATACCAAACTCCGCCATAACCTTCCCCTCAATAACGGCACTTGGAATAGTCTCATACACCCTCTGCACTTGCACATAGCGAGAACGCAATGGGTTATCATCTGGCAACTCTGCCATCTGCTGTTGGGAAATGATTGCATTACCGCCAAATACTGGGTCAACTGCTCCTAATGCAACAGGGGCGTAGTCTTCACGAGGAGTGATATACGTCCTTGTGATGATCTTAAAGTTAGGGTGATTGAGGCTATACTGAAGCCCATAGTTCCAAGGGTCTTGGCTTGCTAGGGTGCGATCATTAGCCCAGTAGTTAAAAACAAACTTGCCAGTTGGTTCATTTTGCTGGAATACCAGATAAAGATTCTCAGGCCAATCGTTGGCATCTCTTCCAGCATAAATAACACTACCATCTAGCGGCTGGGGATTGTAATTGCCCTTCTCAATGCTAACCTTCTCAACAAGGATGATATGACCATCCCTTGTGTAGTAGTCTGGTACTACAGGAGTGGGATACTGGGCTACGCCAACCTCTAAAGCTGGATCTGGGAAAGTTGGTCTGTTTATAGTTGCCATTATTTTTCTGGTACTCCCTTTCTGCTATATTCTTCTGGTTGACCTAATGCTGGAACCGCTAACAGTAATGCTTGCGGTATATTTTCTGGGGCACGAGGATTTGGTTTTGGTGAAACAAAGGAGTCGTAAACACTTTTCCAGTTATTCCAATCAACAGGCTCCTCAAGATCAGACATATTTGCAAAATGTTGAATAATGTTTGGAATGTATGGTCTTGCGTAAATCTCAGCAAGGGTAATTGGAATTCTCTCACCAGACTCAGCGATTTTTGGTACTGTGAACATGGCCTTAACAAAGGGAGCTTCTTCAAGTATTCCCTTCCCAGTTAATAGCATTCCAAGGGCAATAGTTTGTGCATTCTCAACAAGATTCTCATCATCTGGAAGATGGTTTTTAAGATAACGAGTTAATGTTGCTCCAATTTGCAAACACGCAAAGGCTGGATTTTCCAACAAATATCTAGGAAAACTACCAATTGATCCATATTCTTTTTCTCCCTTTTCTTCACCTTTTATATAAATGCCGCCAATGTCCTCTTCGCAGATTGCCCCAATTATAAACATCAACGCACCAACGGAACCATTTTTAAGCTGACGCATAATGAGTTCAGCCTCGTATGGAGAAACATTTTCTAACCCCTTGTTGACAGCCCTGAGTAATCTTACAGATCCAGTAATAGCTCCAAACTGATATTCAAATACTTGTTTTACGATATTTGTGGGAATTTTAACGATGGGAAGCGTTTGCTCTAACGCAAATGCCAGACCAGTTCCCCATCCTCCACCCTTTTGTTTTCCAAATCTAATTGCATCATTGTAAATTTTAGTAACTGCGTTGTCTTCCTTGAAAATGGAACGATTAGCATATTTAAAAGCTTCAATCTCAGCTTGGTCTTTTACGAACTGATCTTTTGGATTCTGTCCATTGCGTTCAGCCCAATTTAAATACCTTTCAAATGCAAAGTTGTAATTTGCAACCCTAGTAGGATTTTTAACTGCTTCATGAATCCTGCCGAAAGCACCGAGCCACATATTGTCTGGAATATCTACATCCTTGCCAAACTTAATATCAATCATTGAGCCTCTGTTAAAGACAATGCCTCCAAATTCCTTGCTTCCAGAAATAAAGCCCCCATAATAATTAGCAACATCTCCTGCGAAATCAGTTGCCCTTCCTCCTTCAATTGGGGCGAGATCAGCAATCCTATCAATAAGAGGAATCGCTCTTAAGGCATATCCTGCCCCTTCTGTAATTGGCCTAACAATGGCGATTTCTGTACTTGCGGCGGCAAGTTTTAAAATGGATTTTATTCCAGATAAAATAGCAAATCTTTTGACTTGATTAATAGTGTCAAGCCCACGCTGGAATGGAGTCATGCCTTCACGCTCGGCCTTTCTCTTCTCTTGCTCCCACTCACGCTTGAGTTTATCGACCCTGTTAAGCTTTTCTTGCACCTCTTTAGTTAAAACCTTCTTAATTGAAACTCTCTTAGGGGCAAAGTCTTTCTCCACAATTCGACGCTCAAGATCTGCGGCAGTTCTATCCAGACTTGCCAGATGTGCCTTGATTGCATTTTCCTGCAACTGCTGTTTCTTTTGTGGGGAATCTTTTAATTGGCTTCTGAGTTCTCCAAGCTTAACTCGCAATGCATTTAATGCTTCAGTTTCTACTGTTGCCTTTTTATTAGACTTTTTTACTTCTCCAGCAATCTCTTTCTCTACTTGATCGATCTGCCTTTTAACTACCGCTTCCTTCTTTGCCTCTTCATGCAGAGTCCTAACTCCATCAAGTGCATTACGATAGCTTTCAATTGACTTGAGGTTAGCCTTGGCTAGTTTGATATTCTTATTTGTGACTTTATCACGATCAAATTCCTTGCGTCCCTTTTTAGCAAGCTCCTTGTCCTGCAACACAGTAAGTTTCTCAATCTCATGGGCTTCCTCCAGACGAATAGCCCTCAGTAGAGAAGATAGATTCTTCCCCACATCAGATTTACCCTCCTTCAGATCTTTCTGGATCTGCTCTAGGTCACTATAAGCTCTTTGAGCTTCTTCACTCGCACGGACGCAACTCATTATTTTTTAGATCTCCCATAAGTTTAGATATTCTGGTCATCATGATCTCAGTCAAGTCTTGAATCTGAGGCTCTAACTCTTTCACATCAACCCTGTTGCGTTCAAGTAGTTTCGCAATTTTAAGATCACGCTCCTTTTGACTCTTAGCCTTCATAGCTATTGCTAGATCTTTTTCAAAGTCAGCCCTGCGCCTTCCTAGCGTTCTAAGAGATCCAAAAGCACCACTCTTAGTTGTCTGACCAAAGATTCCGTTTCCAGCAAGGGCATCCTTGGTGGTGTTCTCATTCCACTCCTTGCCCATGATGTCCTTAATCCTCTCATGCACTTCTTTAGAGACAACTGCTACATCCGTAGTGTTTAGCTTCTCGGAGATGGCCCTAGCCAATCCTCGTATCGCTACGCCCCTATTCATGGAGTCTCCATCTGCCGTTTCAATCTCCATTGTGTATTGACTGATCTGCTCATCCACGGATAGGTCAGTAATCCTCTCCCCAGCTTGACGATCCTTCTTTGCGGTTTCAAGGAAATCAGAGATGGATTTGTCAGCCTCTAGGATCTTGGCTTCCTGCAGGGCTTCATCACGAACCTTTAGGGCATCAACCAATGCTTTGCTCTGTTCACGGATCTTAGTTAGCTCTGCGTCAGAAAGTCTTGTTTCAGCCTTTCCATCAATTTTAGTATAAGTTTTTTTTGCGGCCTTATACTGATTGATCATGGAGGTCACATTGAAATTAGCCCTATTGATCAACTTGACGGCATTCAAAGACAGCCCAGAAGCAGATGCAGTCCTAGATTCGATCTCCAGCAACTCGTTCAAATCCCTGCTTGCTTGCTCATACTCTTGATTATACTTCTTTTGCTCAACCCTATCGGTAGCGGATGCCAGCAATCTAGTCTTTTGGTCTAGGGTATGCAGGGCATCTAGGGTTGCATAACGCAAGGTTGCTTTCTCTACTGGTGTTAATGCACGAGGTCTCGTCCTGAGTTGAGAGATTAGAGATGGGATGGTTGCAGTATTAGCATTAATTTGCAACATGGCCTCTTTCCACACATTCCCCCACTTTTCGGCCTCCTGCTTCATAATGGGTTCAAATCCAAGACCCTCTCGTAGCTGATCAATGTTCTGATTGGTTAAATCAATGTCTTCTGGACGCTTTGATTTAGATAACTCCTCAATCTCAGCCGCGCTCTTCCCTGACCATAGCTCTGGGAAATCAATAATGTCTGCTGGATTCTTTCCAAAGCTCTTGGCATAGGCATTAAGACCTTCCGACTCTTGGAAGATGCTCTTTAGTTGGCTTTCCGTGAATTGGCCTCCTTTTTTAAGGCCACTTAGGAAGGCTGACTTCCACTTATCAAAAGTGACTTCTCCCTTAATAGACTCATGGGCTTGCGTTCCTTTAACTAAAGTGTCTTGAAATGCCTTCTTATCTCCAAACTCCGATGGTCTAGCCGCACCCATAGAGAACTCTGGTGCTTTGAATGCAGGAAACTCATCCAGAGACACACGATTGCTATGCAGATCAAGCCCTAGTTGTTTGTCGGCCTCTCGTCCAGCCACATCTATTTGCTTACTGATAGCTCCAACTTGCTCCGCTTCTCTGCGAGTAACAAATGGATTAGAATCTGTCTTGTAGCCAAACTCAGGAGATTCCCTCTGACTAGGGTTGCCGTACTTGGATTGAACATCCTTCCAAGACATACCAGACGCAAGCAATGCCTCCTTGTGGTTGGCTCCATAGAAAGGTTGACCATCACTTGGTCGTTTATACGCCGCCGCTAGTAACCTATTGCCTTTAGGCTTCTTAGGTAGTGGCTTTTCCTTCTTGGGGGTGGCCCTAGGCTTGCCATTGTCTAGGGAAGTAACAACAGGCTTTTGTTTTGCCTCTGCCCTTAGCTGTTTGTTTCTAGCGATAGCTTCCTTGCGAGCATCATTTATAGCCTTGTTTCTTGCCTTGGTTTCTGGGATTAGCTTTGAATCCTCAAGCTTCTTATTAAGAAAGGCATCCACTTCTTCTGTAGTTTTGGCTTCCTGCAGGGAATTTGGAACAACTGAAGTAGGTTCTTTAGCTGGAGTTACTTCAATAGGTTTAGTATATTTTTTAGCTAATGCGTTTAACGCATCAAGCCTTTGTTCTTTTGGAAGTGCGCTAATTCCAGCAAATTCATTAGCAAAAGGCCGAAATTCATCAATAGTTGTTATACCTCCAAGTTCTCTCAACCTTTTTGCCGCAGTTAAAACTGCACTAGGTTTTCCATTTTCTGTAACCTCTCCTGCTGTAACTTTATCCCAAAGCATTTTGAATAAAGCATCATTTACACCACCACCGAAACCCCCCAATCCTTGTTTTATATCTCCAGCAGGAGTAGTTGGCTCTGTAGGGGCTACTTCTTCTTGACCTTTACCTTGCCGCTGTGCAGTTCCTTCTTCAGTTTGGATTGCTGTTGTTTCGATAAGGGGCTTCCCTTGCTCAGTAGATACCCCACTTGTTTCTTGGATTTGCTCTTCATTTTGTTGTGTTTTGTTTTTTGCGGCTTCCTTTCTAGCCGTTTCTGCTTCTAAAGTTTTACCAGTATCAAGAAGCTCTTGGTTCTTCTGGATCTCATTCTCTAACCTAGTCTTACGCTTTGCCTCCCTCTGGTTTAAGGTTTCCTTGGCAGAAAGGGACTCCAATTCCGTAGTGGCATCAGCAATCTTAGATTGAATGATTTCCTCTGAAGAATATGTGGGCTTCCTAACGCTCACTCCATATCCAGTAGCAAGCTCTTCTGTGGAAGGAACCCTGCGTAGGAAGTCCAACTCAGTTGCCTCTTCTGTCGTAAGCTCTTCTTCTGGTTTAGCTTTAAGTTCATTGAGCCTGCGAGTGGTATCCTCAAGAAGTTGAGTCTCGCTTGAATACCTCACCTTTGGTTGGGCAGTTGCTGGTTCTTCAATGACCGCCGCAGTCTCAGGCAAGCCAACCTCTGCAACTCTTTTCCCTACATTTCTAGTATTACCCCCCATTGCTCCAAGCAATCCCATAGGGGCTGATTGAGCCAATTGCATAGCGGCAGTTTCAAAATTCCCTTCAATAATGTTTTCAGAAATAGTTGGTTGAACATTCTCGTTATCACCAAAAGCCCTCTCATATGAATTTTTTGCGGCCTGAACTAATTCTCCCTGTGCAACAGCAAGGGGAGTGGCTTGCAAAACTTTACTGGCAGTACGAGCCAACACACTCTTTAAGCCAGAACTTACATTCATTGGCAATGCGGCTCCAAGCTCTGTTTCAAACAATGTCTTCATCCCTTCAGCTAAAGCAGATGAATCATCTTCCCCCTCCTCTTTTGCTTTGGTAATTGCCTCGTTAGAGGCAATTAGAGATGGGGCAGTAAATGCCTTCATGCCATGAATAGCCTGTTCAGCGATTGCTTTTATTGCTGGGGTTTCGGCAATTGCCCCTGCACCCCTAGCTAAAGCGGATTCACCTCCACTCATTCCAGCTAAAACTAAGTCTCCCAGCATATGACCAGCACCAAAGACGAACTGGTTAAGAGGCTTTTTAGCCTCATCGGGCGACATCCTGCTTCCTGCTATCTGATCGGCATAATACTTGTCGCCTTTCTCTAGGATATTTTTTCTTACTCCCTCAGTATAAGAGTTTTTGCCCAAAATGGCATCTGCAACTTCCACGTTGGCAGAAATAATGTTCTTTGAAAGATCCCATATGTAGCGGCCCAATTCACTAGACATGGTTCCAAGACCTTTATACCCAGATAATCCAGCTTCATATGCTGAACCCAATAAGGTTTCTTGATCCTGTTTGGGGGGTTGAACCCCAAACGCCCCACCTACTTGCGCTTCGTTCCCCGAAGGGACTTGGCCTCGTAGCCCTTGCCATGTTTCTTGCCCTTGACTTCCTTCTGTGGCTTGTTTTGTTTCTGCACGATTCTCACCTCCTATTTGAAATTGAGCACCAATGCTTAGATCGGGGTTGACGTTCCCGATAAGCTGTTCTTGCCCTTTAGACTCTGGCAACTGCACTTCGCTGGGCTGTAGCCCTGCTTCATTGGCAGATTGGACTTGTTTGTTGCCTTGGAGTTGTTCATTGCTATCCGTGTTGGCTTCTGGCTGACTTTGTTTGTTGACTTCATTTGGTATTACACCTCCTTTTGTTGATATTACTTCAAATGGCTGATTAGGGTCAAATGATGCTTTTTGTGTTGGAGTATCAATAACCTCAAATGGTTGATTGGGATCGAATGGCATTAGTCAACTTGGATGTAACTTCCATTGCGATATTCATAGGTTACGCCCTTCTGCTTAACTCTAGTCCCTTCACTTGGTTGTTGAGTAGGAGTTGTAGCTTGAGTTTCAGTTTGTGGCAAGGATGTTGGTGAGGAAGATGGAATAAATGCTGTGCCTCCCTGCATTCCAACTCCAGATTGGCTAGATTGTGCATTGGTCTTGCGCTTTTCTTCCTCTTCTGCATAAATGGGATAAGGAATAGTCTTTCCTCCCTTTAATTTGGAATCCCTTCTGTCTTTGAACATGATTTGATCGCCATCTTCGGCCTCAACAAACTTTCCATTTACCATGTTCCCACGAACTTTAGTTGTTTGACCAGAGGTTCCCATCGGTGCTGAAAAAATGGAAGCTGGAACACCATATCGTTCCTTAAATGCTAGGTCTTCTTTCTTTTGATCAAATGGTTTCACAGGCTTTTGTGCCTCCACATTAATAACCTCTCCATCTGGGAGCTTTACACGAGTTGACTCACCAATGAACGATCTTTCACGAGCTTCTTGCAATTTGCGTTGCGTATCGGCCTCATCCTTGGCTTGCTTCTGGGCAAATGAACTTGTAAACACTCCTTTAGGCCCAAAGATCTGACCATTCTGAGTGGTGTCAAACTCTCCCATGTCATTCTTAGGAAGATCATACACATTGCCAGAGTATCCAACTTCTTGAGCCTTCTTGGATAGCCACCCCATGTAATCGCCATGTTCCTTTTTCTTTATATTTATTTCTTCAAGAGGAAACTTTCCGTACTTACTTGTAAATACTTTAGCATTGTCGGTAACAATCTTATTTAGATCTTCTCTAAATGTGGGGCTTGCCTCACTCAAAAGCCCTATCCTGCTAGCAACCTCTGATGCTTCAGCTTGTCTTTTTTCATCCTCTAATTTCAAAGCATCTTGAGCATCTTGTTTTCTAAGGGCAAGATTTGCGGCTTCCAAACGACGATCTTCAGCTTTTTGCCTATACTCAAGTTCCCTATTTTGAAACTCCTCTTGGCGTAAGGCTCTATCTTGCTCACGATCACTCCTTTCCATTTGCAAGGCTCTTTCAAACTGGGCAGTCCTAGCCACATCCGCTGGTTGGACAAAGGATTGAAGGTAGGGAGATCCTGCGGTTGGCGCATCCCCTGCAATCCTATTGGAAAATGTTCGTGTTGCTCCTTCTTTAGCCATAATTAAGACATTGAATCTTGCTTCCTACGATTATACTCCTGCATTTGAGCCTCGTTCTGTTTAGCAAATGGGTTATAAACCCCCTTATCTCCAACCTTTGGCGTAGTTCCTGCGGCAACTTGTCCTTGAGGCGCACCCATCGCAGGGCTAGCAGATGCTTTTTGCTCTTTAGAGATACCAAAGCTCAAGGTTTCAGCCTTCTGTGACTTACCCTGTGCATCGGTAGGGGTCATGCTAACCACGGTATAGGGGCGACCATAGGCATCCACCTTAACCTTCACGTCTTCAGATCCTCCAATCGGCCTACCACCCATAGGGGAATAAAGGGATTGAACGCCCTCAAAGGCTTGCTGTAGATTACTCTGCTGTTTCTGTGCAGACTGAGCCGAGTTCTGGGCAGATTCATTACCAAGGGGCGTGGAAGAATCTCCAGACATACCTAGGTTCTCTGGAATATTCATCCCAGTTGATAGCGTGGAGCTTTTGGGATTGCCAAAAATACCACCAAGGTAGTCTTGGGTAGACGTAAGGGAAGACATGAGTGGCGCATAAACACCAGCATTCATTTGAGTTGGCCCAATATTTGAACCAAAGCTACCCTGCCCATTTGTAGGATTTCCTACTGCACTATACAAATCAGATCTGCTTCCCCCAAGGGGCGAAAATGCGCCGTTTTCGCTTGAATCAAACATATCCAAATATGCGCTTTGGAATGGATTTCGTGTTAATTGATTTCCCATAGATTAGATTAGATTAGGTTGCGCATTAGAGATGGAGCGAATGCTTTGGTTTGGATGTCAACTGAAACCTGTTCTCCATCCTCAAAGCTAGCAGTTTCTTCGTTAAGGCATTGATAGGCAAGCTCCCAATAAGTTTTAGCCCTCTCTAGCTCATTGATGTTCTCGTAATTCCAAGCCTGTACCCCATAGCGATAGGCATTCCTGTTGGAAGGAACAAGCCTATCTGTCCCATTAACTAGCGGAACATACCCACGGCGAACAATACAATACATCGTGCGAGTCTCTGGCACATTTCCAATCACCCGATAACGCTGAGTATCCACAGTAAAGTTACCAGCCCCATCTCCAGAGGGGAGAGGGTACGATCTAACTGGCCCTTGCCTAAGAATCTGCGTGTCCCCAGCGTAGTTTGCTGGCAACCAACCAAGGCCACCCTCAACCCAAGGATACCAATCACTCATAATGTCGGCAGTTTGACCGCCAGACAAGTCGGCGTTCAGAGCAATAACCTTCAACACGCTCTCCACTCCTGCAACAGTATCAAATACATAGTTGCCTCCGCTGTCCTGAGTGACTGCGAAGTTCATAATAAACCGATTGCCTCTCCATTGCCCAGATGTGATGAACCTTTCGTTCACATCATTAATGGCAGAAGCCACAATAGGATCACTTGCCCCCTGAGAAGTAACGTATGGAGCTAAAAGCGTTTTAGCATCTGCGAAAGTGAGGGTAGCCATGAATGTATATTCCTACTTAATACAGAAAATTAAGTCAACGCTAATCCTCTCCAGTTTCAAAATCAAACATACCATCCCGATAGGCATCAACCATTCCATTCAAAGCGAATTTGTTCCCGAATTGGGTGGAATGATAGCTAGTAACCCCATTCTCCCCCACATTAGACAGAAGAACAATTCCAATCTCAAAATGCTCCCCAAGAAGTCCTCTTACTTGGTCAAGAATAGCTTCAATTCTAGCAAGCTCTGGATCATCTTCGGAGTATTCTTCAACGTGCATGGTTCTTAAGTATTACTTTGTAAATCACTCCGCAAGGATCTTCTCAATTTCTTCAATACAACCATCAATTCCTCCCCAACTCCAGAATTGTCTAGCCTTAGTAGGCATCTCATGGGGCAACCTCCACTCCACTCCATCACGAGCATACTTCCAAGCCCACGCCCCAAGGCAATTAAACTCACTAAATTCGTGATAGGGCTGGATTTTAATCCATTCCTTCAATTCCATGCCATGCGCCCTCTTCACAAACTCCCTAAACCCCTCATAAATCCACTTGGGGTAAATGATCGGTAAACGCCTCATATACTCGCTTTCCATATTGAACCCCATAGTTCGTGCCACAATGGGAACCCAAGGCGTTTCTACGCCATCCTCGTGCAATATAACGGCCTTTCCGTTGATGATAAAGTCCTCTGGTGTGGTTGGTGAAGTGAAGATGCAATCAGAATCCACATGAAGCACAAAATCACTATGGGTGTGTTGATCTGCATAGAGCTTCGTACTCTGCTGACCAAGATAGTCATCCTCCCAGTTGTCCACCAAATGCACCACCTCGCTCCCATGATGCTTATAAAGCCCCATATCTGAGGCAGGAATGGCTACGTGAATTTGTCTGAATCCAGACAAATATTTATCACAACTCCTCAAGCAATACTTCAACCAATGGAAATCGTTCCTATATGAGCGAATGAAGATGTCGCAAGTCATAGCGGAAGGCATAGAATGTCGTACTGATGCCCTCCTTCCTCTGGATATGCAGTAAAGCTATACCCTAGAGCTACAACAGCATTCAATAAATCAACTGCGCTACTCCCTTGTTTGCCAAGAGCATAACTATTCACCTCAATCCACATCTTGGGACGGAACCTAGCGATAAGATTCCTAGCCCCCTGCAAGGCTTTCACTTCATATCCCTCTATATCCATTTTTATGAAGTCCAACCTATCAAGATTCAGTTCATCCAAACACATGAGCTTCACAGGTTCTCCAGACTCTCCAAGGGAACTAGCCCCTACATTCTCATCAATCTTCAAAAAAGAGCATCCTGCGTGGCTATTAAGCCCATAGTTGAACGCATAAACACTAGGGCAGTTATGAACCAAGCATTTAAAAGCCACAGGGTTTGGCTCAAAGGCAATAACAGATCCATTTATACCAACGGCCTTGGTATAGGCAATAGTGTGGTCTCCAATAAAAGCTCCAGCATCAATCACCACATCCCCTTCCTTGATATGCTCTAGGATGAGAGGCAACGCATTCTGGTCGTGATCAAGCCTACCCTCCTCCTCCACCCACTTTGAAATATGGGAGTCTCCATCAATTACAGCAATGCCATTAGGAAGGATCTTCATGCACATCTATTTGCACTATCTGTCATCTTTTGTAAAGGCATTACAATTCCTTGACACTTGCATACAAATAAATAGGATTAGTACCGAGATGAAAAAGGCAAAATCTAAAGTAAGCTAAATGGAAAAACGATTCAAGAAAGTAGTGAAGAACCCAGCCACAGGCAGGACTAAAACCGTCAAGTACGGACAGGCAGGAAAGGCCAAAGATGGAGGAGATCGTATCCGACCCAGCACCAAGAAGGGAGATGCCTACTGCGCCCGATCTAACGCCATTAAAGGGGATTGGAGAAAAGATCCAAACTCTCCCAACAACCTCAGTAGGAAGAAGTGGAAGTGCGTTGGCAATAAGAGCAAGCGGTAAGTTGGAGTTGGAGTGGGATTTGAACCCACATTCCTGTTCTCACGGAAACAGTTCTTTTGCGTTAGAAGATCCAGCTAAAATGGAGTGAGGGGTTCAGGTCGCTACTACTCCTGACGTTTTAAAGCCAGTTTCGCCCCTCAATGCCCCCCACGAGCCTCTTCCTCTCAACGATCGGATATTTCCAATCCTACGGGGGTCAAGTCCGCTTTAATTGAGAGTAGGAGGTATGGTGAAAAGATATAGTTGACACGAACCCAAGTCAATCAGTATTTGATCGACGGCCTATAATTTTTAGGTGATTCATGATACCCCTTTTTTAGTTTGGGTAATCCATACCACCGATCCCCACCAAGTAACTCAAGAGCTTTATTCCTAAGTTTATCGCATTTCTTGCTTCTTTTATAGATAATTGCAAAATGTAAGTCATCTCCTGTTGTATCTTGAAGCATTTTCTTCTGGCCTTCAGATAAAGCGGCAAACATGGCTTTAACATGGTAGGCTTTACTGCCCT
>Ga0247723_1000415_pt1 | contig 29502 bp, 37 predicted proteins | sample MSEWelMarce5H_FC_FD_189079 | JGI IMG/M metagenome (GOLD analysis project Ga0247723, IMG submission 189079) | Subsurface sediment microbial communities from gas well in West Virginia, United States - MSEEL Well Study Marcellus 5H_FC | ecosystem: Environmental > Terrestrial > Deep subsurface >... | reverse complement strand
ATATTTCCTGTCTAAAGATGTCCTCTGGTAAAGTCCTTTTAGCCTCCTCCAATTCATCATTACTAATATAGGGGGTGTCATAAGATGAACCAACTAATGTTAGATATGACGGGTCATCCTCACTCAATCCCCTTGCGGCAAGTCGGTAAAAGTAGTTTTTACCTTTAGGGGTGGATATGAATAATACCTTTTTCCCCTTCACTAATGTTGTCTGTTTTAATACCAGGTTCCATACATCATCACGGAGGTATGCTGCTTCATCAACTATCAAATAATCTAATGTATAACCCCTTAAAGTGTCTTGTCTTTCACCTGAACGGAACAATAGTTTAGTTCCATTTATCAGTATTATATTGAGGTTAGATTTATTAGCACTTTTGAGTATCGGTGTTCCTTCTATCGCATTTACAATATCGGTAAAAACTTTACGGCACTGACTATACACAGGACTAACCCACATTAGAGTTGAACTATTGTTTTCCAACCCCCACTTTAATAGTAGATTTTGTGCCAGCATAGTTTTACCCCACTGCCTGCCCGTTGTTAAAGTAATGTATTTAACATTAGGGTTTTCAATCAGTTCAATTTTACTCAACTGGTCTAGGTGGGGGGTAAAACCTTTTACCTCAATTTTATTTTGTGTCAGGTGTTCCAAACTTAAACTCTATTACTTGATTATTACTACTAACCTCAACTTTATCAGGTTCATTTAATCCCATCATTTTAGCAATATCATTTAGTGTCTGTCTTGCGGTATTCATATCACCATTTTTAACAGCGTTGTCATAAATGAACCAATATTTTTGTAGGTGTTTAGTGATTAGTTTATCTTTTTCCAACTCAAACTTTTCTTTTACTGAACCCCACACTTTAATCCAATAAGCATTAGCCTGACTTTTTGACAATCCATAATCATAACAGAACTCAATATATTCAGTCCAAGACATATGATTATCAAATATGCGTTTCATACTATCATTTATGAAGCGTCTGTGTTCCGCCTCATTCATTTTAGGCTTAAAAGTACCTTCGGGGCGTCCCCTTCCTTTCTTATTTTGCTCCATTTAAGTATCTGTTTGTTAGGTGTTTTCTTATATTCACAAAACATTTACCACAACCAGGTGATTTATGTGTGTTGAATACTCTGTTATAAAGGTTATAGAACCAATCTATCTCCTCTTTTGTGTATGTTGATTTATTGCCCTTCATATAGGCTTGTTCTAATTCATCTAATGTATATTTTTCCATAACTGGTAATCCAATTTCTTTGTGTTCTTTACAGGTTTCACAACTCATTTTAATAACCCCTTTCTTTACCTTTAGTTTTAAGGTAAAAGGTTATAGCAGCCGTATTACCTTGTTTTATTTGATTTAATAATTGTGTTTCTACATAATCCACACAACTCTCCTCAATATGTTTTATTCTATCTAAAAAGAATATGTTATTCAACCACTCATCATATTCATCACGGGTGGTGTCCGTGATTTTAAGGGCTTGACTAACAACTCCTAATTGTTCCTCCAATACAGATAGGAACTCTTGTTGTTCTGTGCTTAATGTCATTTTGTAATGTAATCTTTTATTATGTTTATGTTGTCTGTATTGTCCCCCTCATTATTTAAGAATATAATATCATCATAGGTTTTAATGATGTTATGTAGGCTCTTTGTTTTTAGTTGATTAAAACGCTCTGCTTGAAAAACTCCCCTCAACCTATACCTTGTATCCATAGTTTCTTTTGACGCTGTTAGAACTAGTTTAATGAAGGGGTATTGAGTAGCAAGAACTCTTTTACTGAATAACCTATCACCCTCAAACACAACAACTCCTTCAACTTGATTTAGGAACTCTATAAAGTCATTATAGAACTTGATACTGATTTTATCACTACCCTCAAACTTTGACCCGTCAAATACCCCTATAAAATATACTTGTTTATAGTCATCATATTCACCTTTAATCAAACCATAGTTGAAGGGGGTTAAAGTGTAATCTTTCATCACATCTTTCATCAACCTTGTTTTACCCGTGCCAGGTTCTCCACCTATCGCAATTATTCTTTTTACCATATTACAAATTGTTTATAACTTTATCAAACCATTTATCCAAATCATAGTATCTACTATTTGTTCCTTTATCATTTACACCTGAATAACAATCAGTCAAAAAACCTAAACTAATAGTACCATTTGTTCTCCTATTTGATGGTTTCCTTTCATTACTTTTACCAATACTACCATCATTTAACATATCATCACACACTAATAATGAGGGGGTAAATCTACCACCTGTTTTATATTCACTTATTTCATCAGTTCTGTAAAAACCTTTACCACCCCCGTAGATAGTTCCACCATCTTGTTTAGGTAATTTTTTATCTAAATCTACATCATCAATAAAGGGTATTCTTGTATCATCAACCCAACAGACACCTTTAGCGTATTTCATCAATAACTTTATCAAACCATTTATCCAAATCATAAAATCTACTATTTGTACCTTTATCATTTATGTTTGTTCCTTCTATCCACGCACCATCTCCAAATTGTCCCGCAGCAACAGATGTTCTTGTATCACCTAAAACATTACCCTTTCTTATATGTCCTTTACTAGCAGTTGTTTTAGTTATTCTACCATCATTTAACATATCATCACAGACAAGTAAATTAGGGGTAAATCTACCTTGAGTATTATATTCTTTAACATCGGGGTTTTCCCAAGTTGTACCAAGTTCATATACCCAATCTTTTTTTTCTCTTATTCTGGGTCTATCAAAGTTGATAGTTTCTTTATCAACAAATGGTATTCTTGTATCATCAGTCCAACTCACACCTTTAGCGTATTTCATCATTTGTCCTTGAAAAAGTTTATTAGTTCCTCCCTTGATATAGACAATCTTTCCTCACAAATATCAAAGTACTCTTTATCCATTTCCACACCTAAAAAGTTTCTGTTTAACAATTTTGATGATAAACCACAAGTTCCACTACCTAGAAACGGGTCAATTACCCAGTCCCCCTCTCTTGTAAAAAGGGTAATAAGATAGGACATTAGTTTTATAGGTTTAATGGTGGGGTGTATCACTTTATCAGTACCTAATGATTTTTCTTTTTTAGATGGTTTAGGTACTTGTATAAAAGGGTATGTCATTTTGACACTTTCAGGTAATGCCTCAAAGTTTAACACATTATCAATATAACTCTTTGAGCCGTGGGGTTTCATCGCAATAATGATATGTTCTATTGTTGGTTTAGGCTGAAAGCCCAATTTAGAACCCTCATACTTTTTAGCCAGGTCTGTTGATGGTATTGTAATATCAACCTCATCGCTTCCACTACCCCAACCATCATCGGTAAATGCTTTACCTATACCACTTGTTTTTGTACCAATAATTTCTCTTTCTGCCTCCTCAAAATACGCTTTGTATTCTACATAAACCTCATCACTACAACCAATAACTTTACTAATGATATTCCATTTGTCCTCTGTTGGTAATGCTTCACCCCAACCATCATCATCTCTATGTTCTATTCTTAAATAACCTGATGCTCTAAATCCACACTCATCATCTATTTTACCCATAGTTTTACCTGATGACTTGTATAATGCTTTTAGTTTGTTTTTAATTTCACTCAAATCATATCCAATTCTACCCTTCCTTTTATCTAACATTTTACTTGTATCACTCGCTTTAGGAAAGCCAGTATGAAAGGTAAAGTAGATAGGACTGAAGGACATATCAAATCCAACACCCTCTAAATCTTGTATCATCCTATACAATACATCACTACGGGGTGAGGACATAACTGCTATAAATGAACCAGGTTTTAACGCTCTATAACACTCTTTCCAAATGTCCGTTGAGGGTAATGCCTTGTCCCACTCTTTACCCATAAACCCTATTGAGTACGGGGGGTCAGTACATAAAAAATCCACACTATTGTCTTTGAGTTGTTTAAGTACCTCCGCACTATCTCCGTTGTATAAATGTTGTTCTATCATATTAGTTTAATTCTACATTTCTTTTAACCAGTAGGTTATGTATTTCCTTGAAGGTTTCATAATCTAATTTCTCATCAAATAGAAAGTCCTGACACCAATATTCAGTATTGTCTGCCGTTTCTATTGAGTGTATTAGAATATAACCTGTAGATGTTTTATCATAGGTTATTTCAACCATTTCTGTTGATATGGTTTTACCCCACAATTTAGTATAAGTTTTCATATTGTTGGGTAATGTTCGGGTTTCCACCTCATTTTATTTTTAATTTTTGTAATATGTCCCCTACTGACATTATACCTTTTACTAATCTGTAAATCGGTAAAGTTCCCTGTGGCTAGTAGTTTCCTTATGTTCCTAACTTTTTCCACACTCAATTTGATTGTTGCCATCTTATTTTTAACTCCTTTTTAATTTCCTTTATGTATTTCCCCACACTATTGACGGGTATTTTTGTCCTCTTTGATACATTTGATAAAGTCCCCAATTCTAACCATAACTTGAATAAGTCCCTATCAAACCACTCTAACTCATCTAATTGTTCCATCACCCAATCCATATCAGGTATTGTTTCCTCATATTCAACATCTACAATACCCTCTAACAAATTGTCCGTAATATCCAACATCACATTATTTTTCTTAAACTGATAAAAGTAGGGGCTTGTCTTTGAGTAGTAATTTGTCTTTAACATACTGATGATGTAATACTTTTTTTCCTTGTCGGGTAATGTATTCAACTTGTCCCTTTTTTTGAGTATCTGTTCCACAACACACATATACAAATCCATATAGTCATCCACATTTTTACAAATCTTTAATGATATTTCCATTAGTTCTTTGTTGTTTATACTCAACCATTTATCCAAATCTGTCATTATAAGTGGGGGTTCTCTAAATCTTTATATTAGATAAATATTTCATTTTTCCTCAAAAGACACCCCGATAAATAATAATTTAATTATTTTTTGTTGTAAAAGGGTAAAAATAAATAAATAAAAAAAAATACCCCCTGATTAAAGGAGGTACTTTTATGAATAATTTATACAATACTATCCCTTTAGGACGCTCTTATTGTCAGGTAAATCAGCAATATGACTATCCACTTTTTCCATCAACTCAACCATACTTTTTGAGTATCCCTCATTTATAAACTTTTCCAACATAGTAGTGATTTTTATAATATCTACTAATGATGGTTTTTTGTTTAATAAAGCACAATACTCAATTGCCCTTTCTACTTGTGATTGTCTAATGATTAGTTCTTGTTGTCTAGTGTTTTTTTCCATAATTGTTATTGTTAGTTTCTTTAATGTTGTAATGAAAGTATAATAATATATTTTTGTATAGTCAAATATATTTTTAATAATTTCTAATCAAACCTACTATATGACTATGTACTAGTCCTGTGTTGAACTTGTTGTCTTGTCTAATGACATTACCTTTTTCATCTTTAATTTCATACACCTCTTGTTCTAATGTTGAATAAGGACTTGTAATTGAATAGATGGTAAAATCTCCGTCCTCCTCAATAGTGTAATCCACTCTAATGGTTTTTCCTGTGGTGGTGGTAATATCCACCTTGTTCTTGCTTAATAACTCACTAGTGTAGTTATATGCTCTTTCTATGATTGTCTTTTGTTCCATAATTTAATTGTTATTGAATAAGTGTATTTCTAATATTGTTGTTATACCCCCTGTTTCATTTACATACAACTTTGTTGAGTATTCTGCTATGCGTGATGCTTCATCAGGTGTTATGTTTTTTGCCATTATAACCTCACCATCTTTTACCAAATGTAATATAATGTAGTTTTTCATATGATTAGTTATTACCCTCCCAAAAACTATTCATAAAGTTATTGAACTCTAACTCCTCCAATTCTCTTTTAAGTTCATAAGTGTCTTCATCATCACCTTGTATTACTACAGGTTCTGTGTGGGGGTTTAATTCAGCGTAAAACGCCTTCATTTGTCTTTCTTGTTCCTCAAAGAACAAAGAGTACCTCTGTTTGTTGCTATATTGTTTTTCCATAATTGTAATTGTGATTTTTAATTGAAGGGTGTTTATAGTCCGCATCTACCATAAACACCCCCCGTTGTATTAGTTGTTTCTTATTAGTTCAGTTGTATCAAAGATTTTAGTCCAAATGGTGTCCTGTAGTAAGTCATCATTTAATTGTTCTGGTGATACATTACCTGTCTTGTAATAAACCTCAATAAGATTTCTAATTTCATCTAACTCTTGTAGTGTTAGGTTCGGTGTGATGATTGTTTGTTTTTCCATAATTGTAATTGTTATAATGTTGTAATGAAAGTATAGGTGTATATTATTGTATAGTCAAGTATATTATAATATATTTTTAATATTTCTTTTGTAGTTCCCTTAAAGCACTAATTGCTTCATCACGGGTAATGTTAGAGGTATTCATCGCATAACTGATGTCTGTTTCACTAAAACTATGTCTAACCATTTCTGTTGAAGGGGTTTTAACATCCGTTGCGTCGGCGTAAGTGTGTTTAATAGTACCAATACGCTCTTTGATACTTTTTTCTACAACTAGTTTCAGTACTAGTTGGTTCTCATTACAATAGTCCTTTAACTGACTATGTAGTTCATCACTAATTAAAATTGATTTCATATATTATAATATAACATAATATACAAAAATATAAAGTATTATTGAGTATTTCTTTTAGTAATTTCTTGTTGAATTAAAACTTTGTGTGTTGAGGACAGATTAGTAAAGTTTTCTATAATCCAACTCAAATAAGTTACTGGTATAGTATCCAATTTGTCCCCTTTGTGTTTTCCAACTAACCATATACTATCTAACAACCTAAACGGCGTTGTAATATTTTGATTAGGTTTTTGTAGTTCCTTGTAAAATGATTTCTTGTGTTGGTCTGGCTGTCTGTATTTTTTAGTCATAACACAAATATAGTAAAGTATATTATAATATCAAATAATATACTCTATTTTTAACCAGTACTAGTATCTAGTTGCTACTAGTAATCTAGTTATAAACTAGTAATAAATAATCTCTTGTTTAGTGAGGGCAAGTGAGTTTTTCCTAACATAGTTAAAATGTTAGTTAGAACCCTATACTACCCTTCTTGTTTGAGCGTATTGTCAATAACAATCAGTACAAGTTATTGATTAAGAGCGACTTTCAGGTTAGGTACTCACCCGCTATACTTATACCTTCTCTCTTTGTGCTGGTATTTGGACTTTGTATAGTTCCCCCAAGTAGTCCGTTTATTTCAGTAATCGCTGGTGGCTTGATTATCCCGCCCAATTACATTTATAAATATACCAACTTTTTTACAAAGGACAAATTATTTTTTATTTTTTTTGTGTGTTTTACAACATAAACAAATTATTCTATATTTGATATTGTAATGTAATTCTCTCTCTAAATTGTGCTACATTACTTGAAGGGGGTTTAAGATGGTACTAAAACCCCCTTTTTTCATTCCCTACTCAATTACTTTTTCTTTATAGGGTAAGTTATACCTATCACAAAATTGTTGGTGTATATCACCTGTAATATCATAATTCATACCTGTTAGTATTTCATCACTAGTCATAAAGACAACTTTTGATTTCTCGTGTTTTTCTTTACGCCTTTTTCTTTCACAAGCAAGACAACGCAACATATATCCACTAGGGTTTTTAACATTTACCCCAAACTTTTTAACCGACAATAAGTCAGTACAAGAATAACAATACTTGTGTTGTTCCTCATTTATTAAAAAAATATTATTACAATCCATACCATAAAATATAACATTTCTTATATTTGATACAAAGGGGTTAGTCATTACAAACATTTTACTCCCATTTTATGTTTGTCTATTGTTTAAGTTCAGTCCATTATTTTTTTTCCATACTAACCCCTTTTTTACCCAACCTTATAATCTATCATTAAACTCATTTGAGTTGATTAGGCATAAAAAAAAGGGGCGATTAAACCCCTTCTTTGTGCTGTGTAGCATCTTGGTAATCTTATTTCCAATTTTTACCGATATTCTTTGAGTACTTGTCCTCAAATGAACCGATACAAATTGCGTATCTTTGTAATCTATCGGGGTATTCACCCTTCAATTCAGTCATACATCTTGTAATAAACTTGTCCCTTTTTTCACCAGTACTAGGGTTAGGTATAGGGAAGCCTTCAGGTTTCATTTCATTTTTCATTATTGTAATCTCTTATCATATAATAAATATAAGTTCTGTCTTTTATACCTAATGCTTTAGTCATTTCAGTAGGGGTTATACCAGAGTGTAATAACTTGATAAATAAATCTCTATCATACTTGTATTTCCTACCTTGTAATCCGTGTTTATAAGCGTGTAGTTGGTTTTCACTTTGATTTACCCACTCCAGGTTTTCTAACCTATTGTCATCTTTTACCCCGTTGATATGATTTATCTGTTTTTTGTTTTCGGGGTTAGGTAAATAAACCTCACCAACTAATCTGTGGATACTGAACTTAAACTCTTTTTTGTTTAGGTACAAACTGACATAAGGGTATTTACGCCCTTGAGTTAAAGGTTTTAATTTCTTGTTGTTGCGATAAACACCACCATCTTTAGTGATGTAATAATCTGTTTCTCTAAATTGCTTCATAGTAAGTTATTTACTATAAATATTCAGTCATATTTACAAGGGGGTTTTTTTACTCTTTTTTTCCAACATCAATTTAAGATTGTGGTTTTCAGTCATTAAATCATCAACTTTATCATTTAATTCTTTAACCTGTGCGTTTAACTGATTTATTCTACCAGTTAAATCATCAATCATAGATTTGTATATTTCTAATGATTTTTCTAAATTGATGAGTGTGATACTTTCAATTTCCTTTTTACTTTTACGCAGTCCTATAAAATAAGTTATTACTGAACTAACCGAACTAATAAGTAATGTGTTCCAATCCATATTCATATCTATTTTTTAATAACTCCTACCATCATAATCACTACAGCAGTTGTCGCCAGTCGGGTCAGCATAACCACGCAGTCCGTTCCAACGGGGTAATCTCCTTCTGCCGTTCTGTATATGAATACCACTAAAGTAGTTTTCCCTTGAAGGTGGCATACCATCTGTTGAACTCCACGAGTAATACAACTGAAAGTAAGAAGGGTTATTTCTTAAATAATCCATCATACGCTGTGCGTAAAACTCATATCTGTTTTGATGGATATTACGCAAGTATTGTAATGAACCAGCATCAACCGCTTTACCATTAGGGGTGTCCCCGATGATGACTGACTTATTCATCATACGCATATAAATTGATGGTAATGCTTCATATACCGCTCTCCATAAAAGGAACGGCTGTATGTAGTCATCCAACAAGATTGTTTCCTGTGCGGTTAAAGTAGATGTCTGTGCTGCGTTTAACATATGTTGGTAAAATGATGTACCTAACATATTTTGTAGCCCTAAATCTTGTGCGATTTGGATGTTCGGTAAAAGAAGCGCTACATCTAGGTTCTCATTTACCTCTGTAAAGGCTTTAACCTTTACCTCACTCACTAATAGTACTGCTGCCATCTGTGGTAATTGTTGTAATATCTTTATTTACAAAAAGTTCATTTTGTACTATCTCAATTTTTGTAGGTATTTTATACTTTAAGAAGCATAATTTCTCAAATTGAGTGATTAAATGCTGTTGAATAGGTACAATATTAGTTTGTATAAAGTGCTCGTACCCCTCAATAATCTCTTGTTTAGAACCTAATTGTCCTGCTGTCTTTATGCCCAATAAATCGGGCTTGGTTATGCGGTGTGATGTCAAAATGACACTTTGTACCATTTCGGCTATTTGACTATACCATACATCACTACCATTTTGAGTTAAAGGTATTACAGATGGTTCATTTTCTTTACTATCACTAAAGGTTAAAATTACTTTACCAGCGTTGTTAGTTGAGGTATAAGCGTCCATAATGTGTCTATACATCATTTCCCTTTCCTCCTCACCAGGAACCCCCTGATTTAATGATATTAAATGTGAGCCTACAAATGAGTTCTGTAAATTATTTAGATGAAAGTTTTTAATTTCTATGTCTATTTCAACACAGGTTCTAGCACCAATCCAATCATTTAATGGATAGTACTTTTGATTAGGGCTATACTGAAAGTAGTAATAAACTTGACTAGGGTTTTCTGTATCATTTAAGTCAAATGCTCTCAACTCAATAGGTAAGTGTTGTCTTGTATTTCTCCAATCAGCAGAATAATAGTAATGTTTAACATAGTCATATTCATTACATTTACCACTCCTGATTTTAGTAAAGTCCATATGGTAAATAGAACCGATGCCATCACCCCCGTTATTTAAGATGGTGTTTAATGAAAAACCATTATGAATAACATAGTCCATCGCAACCTTCTTAAACACATCATAGATTGTCTCTGTTGAATTAAACATAACAGATGTGGCGGGCTGCCCATTTACTAACATATCTTTACCTATAACAGCGTCTCTTTTAGCGTTGATACAGGCTCTGTTTAATGCTGAATAATTGTAATAATCTACAGAGTGTTGAGCCCATAAATTATCCCCCCCGAAAAATACCCAATCTTTGTTTTTAACAACCTCCTCAAAAGTAGGTAATATAGCCGCAGCCATATCAAATTGTTTTAATTGTGTTTTACTCATATACTATCAAATATAAAACGGGGGGTTTATCACTTATGCTTTTTCTAAACCAAGTTTAGACAAGATTAAATCTACAATATAATTGTCATCATTTCCCCAAGCAGAATATTCCTCTTCAGTAAGTTCTATGTTGTATGGTATATGTAAAGTTTCGCTACGCACAGCACAAGATATTTTTGCTGTTTTGTTTAATTCTAATGATACATTAAAAATATCTAATATTTCTATTGTGTAATTTACTGGTTTGATTTTGATTGTTGTTTCCATATTCTATATGTTATTTTTATTTAATTTTATGTAAATACTATATGTACCCCACCGCTACTATCTCTGTATAACTGCCCATCCACTAATCCACCTGCTTTAGCCGCTGCGTTATTAGTGTATTCTGTAAGGGGTGCCATAAGAATAAGTTTTTCCAAATGCGTACTATCATCAGCAATTGCCGTTCTACTATTTGTTCCCAACATTATAGCACGGGTTCTATTATTAGTATTACTATTACTTGAACCTATAATAGTTGAATAATTACCAGAAGCGACATTACCCGTTCCACCAAAAGTCCCGCCATAAGCGGCAGATGCTGTGTTATTTTCACCATTTATTGCTGTTGATTGATTTGACGCATTTAAGTTAAAACCTGCTATTGTTGCTGATAAATAACCTGCGGTATTCTGTGCTCCACCACCAATAAATGCGTATTGATTATTTGTTGTATTATTTCTACCACCAAATATAACCGATTTATGATTACCACTACCAATAATATTAGAATATCCACCAATTATGGCACTATCATCAGCGTCCATAATATTATTATTTCCACCAAAAATACCACTATTATTACCACTTGATATTTTATTTGTAGTTCCACCGATGATGTTAGAATTATTTACAGGTGAGCCAGTAATAGTTGAATAAGATGAACCAATAATAGTAGAACCTGTAATATATGTTCCAATAGTGTTGTTATTACCACCGATGATTGCGTCATAGAAAGGTTTAGCCGCACTATCATACATTATTCCGTTTATTTCATTATACCTACCACCTAATACGGCGGTGTTATTAGCCATAATGGTTTTATTGTTTGCTCCGTGTATAAATTGTGCCTCATAAGATATTCCGTATCCCTGATTTATATTTGATTGTCCTATTGTAAAAGAACCTAGTGATGTATGTTGATTTGATGAACCAAATACAAAACCATACTCAATAGCCAGAAAGTTAGATGTTCCAGCGTTTATACCCGATAGTTGATATGGTGTGTTATTATTTTGTCCTACAACAAGGCTGTTCCAACCAGCACCATTATTATTTTCACCAATTATTAAACTATTTGAGGTATAACTATCATTATTAGTATTGTTGTATCCAATAATCATATTACCACCTAATCCACTATTTCTGTTCTGTCCCGCATTATGTGTGTTGTTTCCTCCAACAATAATATTATGAACGCCTCTTGTGGTGTTGTTATTACCTACTACTTGTGTAAATCTATCATCTGTATTGTTATAGGTATTACCCGTTCCTAAATCTAAAAATCTACTATCAGCATCGGCGGGGTATATTGTTGAACCTGATGCTTGCCATACACCAACAGGAACATCAATAACAACATCTGCTTCACCTGTGGCTCCACTTGTTATTGTAGCACCACTAATAAAGTTTAAGATTGATACTGATGGCACTATTAAAGTTCCACCACTATAAACATCTACACTTTGTCCGTTTAATCCACTAGTACCTGATGTGCCCGATGTGCCATCAGTTCCGCTAGTGCCATTTATACCTGATGTACCACTTGAACCTGATACTCCGCTAGTCCCCGATGTTCCATTAGTTCCTGATTGTCCTTGAGCGTTCATATTCTCCCAAGAGGCGTTTATAGTTGGGGGGTTTCCACCTGCTGCGATTGTTCCTAATGCGACATATGATGCTCCTGAATAATAAACAACATCATTTTTGTAATATGTTGTTATTGATTGCCAGCCACCTTGCCAGTTAAAACCTAAACCCGATGTACCTGATGTGCCAGAACTACCTGAAACACCACTAGTACCCGATGTTCCTGCTAGTTGTGATACTTTTACTTTATAAGTTGTTGTAAAACCACTATCTACAATAGGTAATACATCATCAGGACTAACTGATGGTATAAGTGGCAAGTTTGATATTTTTATATTACTCATATATTCTTAAATATAATTTTTAGTTATTATTCTTGTATTAAATACTCATCATCTTGTGTAATGAGGAAAAAGTCATTTTGTGTCAATATACCATTTGATATTCCACCAGGTATGTAGATAAAGTTATTATTAGTTTCATTAGGACTAATATACTGCTCGTAAATCGGCGCATCATTTAAGTCAATAACTAATGCTCTACCCTCATTTACTTTATTGTAAGATTGCGATGGGTTAGTTGTACCTGTAGTAATGTTCTCATATATTCCGTAGTAATATTGTCCCTCATATCTAAAATACTTGTATGGCGTTGAACCTGAATAACCCGTGTTTGTATCACTTTCAATAAACTGGAACTCATCATATCTATCGCTAGTTCCAGATGTTATATTTTCAGGGTAAAAAATTACTTTGTCCCCCGACATAATATGTTGAAAGGAAAAAAGATAAACGGGGTTAGACAATAACTTATTCTGTGAGGCTGAAACAGCCATCTTGTTTAGTTGTCCTTTTTTTAATAATATCATATAAGTATATTTCCTTTATGTTCGGCTTTTATTTTGTCAGTCAGTTCATTTATATTGACATCTGTACCAACAGAATATTCTAATTGTCTATGTAATACATCACCACCACTATCTCTATCAAAATAATGAAGGTTAAAAGTTAAAACAGCCTTGTCTAGTTCCCAACATACACTCCTAATTTCCCACTCCTCATATACAACTCCATTTATTTTGACTGGTGTTTTAATATACATACACTCTTAAATATAAAAAAGGGGGGTTTTAATACCCCCCGTTTTGTTGTATTTGTTTGTTGCGATTAAGCAACAATAGTTAAACCACTTACAACTGAAGCAAGAGCCCCACCTAGAATAGGTGCTGGTTCATTACCAAAGAAGGTAAATGTCAATTCATAACCATTTTTATCTCCAAAGGCAGTACCTGTCATAGTACTACCAGCAGAGGTATAACCGCCACCAAAATCATCTCCTAAAAAGTAGATAGTTCCGTTATTGTCCTCAACAAACATTTTAAGTCCTCTATTTTGACCCAAAAGTTTAAGTTGATTTCTTTTTTCACTATCTATCTTATGGAACGCTAGTACCAGGTCTTGCTGGTAAAAAGTAGTTCCGTTTTCTAAAGATGAGTTTAAGGTTTCAGTCATCTGTGATGTTTGTTTTTGTACCTCAAAGGTATAGATAGAACCTGTACCTGATAAAGTCAAAATCTCATCATCACCATTTCTTGTTTCACCACTAATAACACCTGCCACGACATAAGCCTTGGTAATACCACCGACATTAGCCGCACAAGACAAGTTTATTGATGATGTTGCTAGACAACTTGAATAACTCATATTTTTATTTTGTTTTTTTAATTTAGTTTATTTATTACGCAAGTCCGTTAGATACAATATTTTCAGGGAACGCAATTTGTACTCCCAACTTAAAATTACATCTTACTCTTACCTCATCAAAATCTTTAGAGTAGAACATATCCAAACGCTCGCTGTCATCCATTAAATCCACTCCAATTACAACCTCACTAGCAGGAGCAAGAATAACTCTGTTAGAACCAGCAAGTCCAGGAACACCAATAACCTTGATGTTAGTAGCAGGGTGATAAGTTGTAAAATCTACTCCAGCACCTTCTGGTGTGTAATGAAAGTAGTTCGCAGTTCTCAAATTGACAACATAGTTTCTGTATGCCTGATTAGACATCATCACAACTAAATCGCTTCTGTTTAACACAGCATCAGGTAAAGAAGCAATAAGTAAATCTACTTGCGTCAAAGCGTTTGTGCTAGTGATTGCTGATGTTGAACCTGTTGGTGTAAAATTGACTTGTTCCGCGCTAGTAACAGCAGTAGATGTCAATTTCAACAATCCGTTGAAACAATCAGTTCCACCTGAAGCAGATGTTGCCGCCTGCCAGATTTTGTTTTCAATAAACATACTGATTTGTTCTTGCTTCAATTTAGCGATTTGAGCCTCAAATGGTACGCTTTCATTATAAGAACCAGCATTTAAGAACTGACCCGCCCAATATGTGTTTAAGTCCGCTGGGCATAACGCCTCATTTACCTTGTAGGCACATACACTAATGTCCCTTTGAGTAAATGTAGTAGTTCCGCTTGGCGACCAACCACAAGTTCCATCAACAACATTTAATGTAGATGTCAATAAGTTTATTGCTTGAGTACCTTTAATACCACTCTGGATATAACAAGCCTCCGCAGTTTTTGCTTTAGCAACTGCTTCTGTCAATAACAATCCACCCAATTCATCGGTGTAGGTTTGTAATGAGTTTAAGTCAAAAGAAAAATTATGCTTTTTCATAGTTTTGTATTTTAATTTGTTTTTTTGTTTTATTAGTTTTTATGTTGTTTTCTTAAAGCCATCAAAGCCTCCGCTTTAGAACTATAAGAAGGGGTACTTACAGCACTTGAAAAACCTTTTTTATCATAGATTTTTTCACCTGCTGGTAATGAACTGAACTTGTTGAACTTACTATCTAAATCAGTAAATCTGTCATTCATTTCATTTAATTTTTTGTTTAGGTTTTCTAATGCTGATGTAAATGTTTCCACAACATCACCAATAGACATAGTTTCCTCTAATGAACCTTCTGGTGCCATATCAGGTTTAGTAATACCTGTAATAACTCCTTCAGCATCAACAACAACAACAATACCGCTGTCTGTTGTATGTTCGCCTTCTGGTGCTGGTACTCTTTCACCTGCTTCAGTAATCACAAATAATGGTTTTCCAACCTCAAAGTCGCCATCAGCCTCTACTTTTGTACCATCAACTAATGTAGCAGTTGCCATTTCCTCATTAGCAGGAACTAAAACAACATCTCCGTTGTCCGCAGGAACATCAACAATCTCTTGTTCTGGTTTGATAGTTTCCATTTTTTCAATTACACCACCCATAGTTTTAAGTTTCGCACCCATTTCCATTTCATATTCTCCGTCAGGTATAGGTAAATGTCCTTCTGGTGTAATGATATACACCTTCTTACCCATCTCCATAGCATCATCCTCAATTTCAATTTCCACACCATCAGTTGTCATATAACCAAATGATTGAGGCACTAATCCTAAAAGTACTTGTAGTTTTTTTAGTTTTGTATTTTTCATATATTTTGTTTATTTTTATTTATTGTCTATATTCTTAAATATAAGTTTTTCATTAAAGAAGCCCTCTACTGAAAAACCTTTATATTTCCCCTCTTTTATGTCTTTCCATAGTTGAGTATCTTGTACCTTCATAGTAATAACCCAAGTTCCCTCTGGATACATTAAACCTAACGCATTTGACTTATCATTATCGGGGTTTTCTACTATCCAACTTTCACTAACAAACGCTTTAGCCATCTTGTTAGTATGTTCTATATTTGTTGAGTTAGTAATATTGTCCTTCATAAACTTTTGAGCCAGCATTTTAGTTGTTTCCATACTAAAGAATACATAGTATGGCTGGTTAAACTCATTTACACGAACAATAAACTTATTAGGGACTACAGCAGCCCCCGTGATTTCCATTTTATCATCATCCATACTGAAGGTGTGTTTATCACCACTAAAGTTTTCCACAATAAGTGGTTTTTTCTTTTTACCAGTTTCATCTGTATAAGGCGATAGTCCTGTTGTTTCAATTTCCATTTTAACAGGTACGCAGTTAGGAACTATTCTACCATTTAATTCTTTTGTACCGATGCTTTCATAGCCAGGCCAGCAGGCGTCCTCTAACTCCGCCATTTCAGTATCAATTTGTTCTAACTTTTTCATAGCCCAATCAACACCTTCGGTGCCACCCCACCCAAGCCACGCAACATAACCTTTATCTTTCCAAGGCGTACCTTTGTATTCGGGGGCAATTTCACTATTTTTTCTGTGTCTGTTGAAAGATGCCATACGGGCTATAGTTTCCCTACTAATAGGTTCTTTTTTACACAACTGATTAGCCCTCGCAAGTCCTGTCAATTCCATCCCACTAACCTCATCTCTACCATACTCATCTATCCATCTTAAAACCCTACAAGCGTTTTCACTTGCGGCTTCGGGGTAATCAGTATAACTCAATTCAGCCATCTTTGTAAATCTGTTAGGGTTATAGATTTCAGTTGATTTACCTTCTCTTTCCCACGCATTAGCGGTTTTATTTGTAATGGTTCTTTCTTGTGGCTGGTAAATCTCCTCACTAATAACACCTTTTCTTACAGATGACTTGTTGATGATTGTACCAGTTGGTTTATAAGTCAATTGCGCCCAAAAATGTCGGCAATTAAAACTTCCACGCCACTTAAATATGTCATAATAACCAAACTCTGCGTTGGCTTGAGTGCTAGTCATTTCTTGTATGTCCTCAATTCTATAAACTCTATTAGCAGTCATCATTTGAGCGCAGAAGGTTCTATTCTTGTTGTCCCTAGGCCCAATATACTTGTATCTAATTCTATCACCAGAAGCATCTTGTCCTGATTTCTCATTAGGTTTAGCATAATCACCCGCACCAAAGTCATATTTGTCTCTAATAGGTTTAATCGCTACTAACTCATATCCATCTGCTTCTAATAAACCTTCAGGTTCTCCTAATGAGCCCATCAATTTACCTAACTCCTCTAGTTTTTCATCATCTAATACCTCAAAGATATTTTTTAATTCAGTATCACAGCAAGTATCTATCGCTGTGTTAAAAGTCATCCAATTCTCCTCGTGGGCTGGTCTGGCTACTAATGCCACTCCATCAATACCCCCGAACTCATCTAAATTGTCATCAATAACTAATTCTACAATTCTTGTATTCATCATCTATAAATATAAAAACTTATATTGTTGAGCGATTTTTAATTTGTCTGTCTAATGCTTGAGTACTAGACACCTCACTACTAACCACATATGTTTTAATCGGTTTATCTAATAATCCACTAATACTACTTGATAAAGACAACGCTGATGATGTCTGTGTATCAACACCAGCAACCCCTCCAACTCCAAATCTTTTTCCTCCGCCCATTTCATTTATCGCAGACAATAATGGACTAAACATACGGGTACTATTAGCGTTGATGATACTTTCACCATTACTAACCATCACAGGTATATTGTCTAATGTTCCACTACCAACACCTGTAATCAATCCACCCTGTGCCGCTTTAGTTGGGGGGACAGATGTATTCACACCTTTAATTGTTGAAACAGATTTTAACCCCGTAGCAAGAACTGCGGCAATTTGTACTCCTTTAGCAATAGAAGCCGCAGGTTCAGGTAATACTGACTTTGCTGCGATGATTTCTGTAATACCCTTATAGGTGTTGATGGTGGCTTGTGCTACTGCGGCGGCTTTACCTGCTTCAGTATCTTTACCCAACAACTCACCTAAACTACCCAAAGTATCACTAATGGCTGCCATTTTTTGTATTTCAGCCTGTGTTTGTTTTTCAGCATTAGCGGTTTTATTATCTGTTATTGTTTTATCAATAGTTTCAATTTGTTTAGCGTATTTAGCCTCAATTAAAGCCCTTTCATCAGCAGTCAGGTTTAACGCAGACAATTCTAAATCCATCTTTTGTTTTAAGAACTTTTTAATGTTCTCTGTTTGTATTGCCCTTTGTTCCTCTGTTTTAGCCTCTTTAATACCTTCTATTTCAATAAGAGTGTCAATCTCTTTTAATTTCCTTTGTCTTTCTTTTTCATCAGCAGATGCGTTTAATTTGTCTAACTCACCTTGAAAAATTGTTTGTTGATTTAATAGTAATTGTGTTCTTTGTTCCTCACTAATCTTTAACGCATTTATTCTATCAATCTCTTTTTGATTAGCAATTCTTAAAGTTTCTTTAGCCCTATCATCATCACTTTTAATCAACTTTAAGTTCTGTTGTTCTATAAAGTCAGCCGCTTCTTTAGCATACTTTGATTTAACCTCCGCTTCTTGTCTTGCCGCTTCCTCATCAGCCATCTTTTTTAACTTGTTTTTTTCAACAAGGCTGATTTTTAAGTCATTTATCTGTTGGTATTGAGCGTCCTTGGCATACTTGATAGACAATAACGCTTTTTGTTCCTCATCTTTTATACCATTTAGGGTATAAGTTTTAATAAGTTCCTGTGATGCTTTACGGGCATCAGCCTTCTCTTTTTCTTTTTCCTTAAAATTAGCCGCAGCCTCATTAGTCAGGGCTTTTTCCTGTTTGTTGAATAATCTGTTTTTAGCCGCAGCATTTGTTTCAGCATCAAATAACGCTTTTTCAGCCGATGCTATTGCCTGTGTAGTTTCCAACTTGTCTTTACCCGCCTTTTTCTCTGCGGCTTGTTGTCTTTTAAGAATATCCAAACGCTCTTTAGCGATGGCTTTTTCTTTATTAGCCATATCCTCCTCACTTTTTCTAATTTTAGCAAGTGCCGCTTGTCTTTCTTTTAGGGGTACATTAGCATCACTCAACAATTCACGGGCTTCAGCAGTCAATTTGTTCTGTTTAGCCCTTTCAACAGACAAGTTCCTTTCTTTGTCCTCTAATCCATCTAACGCATCTGTTAAAGCCGCAGCCTCATTAGCCGCTTTTTCCATATCTTTACCGAACCCACCAATACTACCTATTAAACCAACAATCGCCTCAACACCTGTACTGAACGCACCAACTAACAATTCTGCTAGTGATGATACTATATTCATTACTGGGTCTAAAACACCGCTTAATTTAGAAAAAGTACTAGCCAGTTTGTCTGTTAAAGCATCATTCTCACTTATTGCCTTTTTAACCATAGTAAAGACACCAACCAACGCTGTTAGAACAAGTCCAATAGGGTTAGTTGCTATAAGTTTCATACTTTCACCTAATCCACCGAAGGACTTGGCAGCAGTACCTACTAAACCTGGCATTTCACCTAATCTTTCTAAAAACGGAGTTGTCTTATTTTTAGCATCACTTATGGCACCATTAGTTGCCTTTAGTTCTGTTTGTAGTTCCTTGAACTTTTTACTACCCAAATCTGTCTTTTGTAATTCAGCAGATAGTGATGATTGTGATGCTTGTAAATCCTTGAAGGACTTGGCTGTTTTTTCAACAATCTCGCCCCCTTCATTTACAATTTTAACTTTATATTCAATAGTTTTAGCCATCTTATTCTAATATATGTTTTTTTATTTTTTCACTTTTAACAAGGTGATAGTTGAGTTATAGTCAATTCATTAAATGTATCAACAATACTATTTTGTCTAGCACACGCTACTATAACACTACTAAATGGTGGTATTGTAAATAATATTGTATTACCTCCACAATCAACATATTCGGTATTAAATGGTGTGTGGTTAGGGTTATACGCATCATATGTAAAACAACCTAAATTAGATGGTGTGATAGAAGGGGTATTAGTGTTAGTCGGTGTGATTGTAGGGGTACTAGTCATAGTAGGACTAACGGACGGAGTAGGTGTCGGTGTCAAATATTGTGGGGTACTTGTCGGTGTCGGTGTGATAGGAACACAAAAATCAGCGTCATAGTAATCAATCAATCCACTTTCACTACTAAATGAGTTTAGACAACCACATATTTCAGTTGCCATTAAAGAACCTAAAATAAATGACTGCGGGTTTCCATAACAATCAGTATAACTAATAAGTGCCGATGCTTCCCCGTTATTTGTAATAATATAAGTTCTACATACACACTCAACAGGAGCCGAAGGTGTCGGTGTAGGAGTGATAGAACAAACACCAGTTTCATTTATCAAAAGTGGTAATTCACTAACAATAGAACCTTCACAAGCACATATTGTAGTATTGTCAAAGTCAGGTATGAAACTAAATTGAGTATTTCCATCACAATCAGTATAACTAAAACCTGCTGGTACAGGGTTATTGTTTTCAATATAATATTCTTTACATACACAGAAAGGTATAGGACTACTTGTCGGGGTGATTGTAGGGGTTATGGACGGAGTAGGCGTCGGTGTGGTGCTATTACATTCAGTACAACTACTAAATCTGTTATACCAAGTTTCTGTTGCCACTTGACTTGTTGATGCTATTAGTTCATAACAACCCCCGTTATATGATACTGCCGTTGAACCTGTTAAAGCAGAATAACCACCCAATATAATAAAGGGGTTTTCAACTGATGTATCGCAATTCTCAAATACATAGTTAAACATAAATTGAGGAGCAGGACTAACAGACGGAGTAGGCGTAGTTGTCGGTGTCCTTGTGGGACTAGGTGGAGGACTTGTCGGTGTCGGGGTATTTGACGGGGTCGGCGTCGGTGTAGGACTAGGTATAACCTGTTGAGTTATACTAATACCAGTATAGTTAGTACAACCACAATTATCAAAGATAGGAACTCTGCCATCATTACCACCAAAATTAGTAGTATAAGCACTATCAACCTTTAATAACTCACTAAAAAATCCAGCATCAGCACAATCAATAATTTCAACATATCCACAAAAGTTATAACCTCCCCACTCAAAACTAACATACCTATTTACATAAGCCAGGAACCCGTAGTTGTCATCAGTATTAGAATAATATATGTTTGTAGGGTCGCTACAATCAGTTATTTTAAGACATAATACAGGGTGAGGGGTATAGTCCCTTGTTAGTTTAACCAATTCTACATCTGCGATAGAAGGTTCTAATAATGAGTAGTTAGACAATTTGTTTAATCTGTAATACTGATTTTTGTATAAGATTTTTTCATTAAACTGAATATCTTTAATTTCCTCTGGTGTTAAAAAGACACTTGCGCTTAACAATCTATTTCCTTCATCAGTCAAATCTAAAATGTAGTCCTTGTAGTAAATGTCATATAAGTTAGGGTAATCCACAAACATAGTTTCTTGTGGGTCAAAACTATCTGTTGAGTTATAGTTTGTATAATGACTAAAACCTGTAAATGCTTGAGGGTATGTACTAAATCTATGGTTATAGGTATAACCACTATTTTTATAAGTGTTTAATGTACCCTTTCTACTATAATAAGGAACATAACCCCAGTTCTCAATCGGGGTATAAGTACCCTTGAATATCATACGGGGTAAAGTCCTATAAGCGTTGAATAATTGAGTTGATACACCATCAATATCAACACTTTTAACAAGTGCTGCTTGAGGTATTGTTAAATGTCCCCCCAAATTATTTAATCCACCATCAACTGAACTACAAAATAGTGTCTCAAAGATAGTTTGTTTGTCTTTATAGTCCTGATTTAATAAAAGATACTGACTACCATAGGGGCGGTTAGTTGAGTTCTTAAAAGTGGTGTTTCCAACATCACTATCACCCTTTGTATTGTAGAACAAAGTACCATCTATAATTGTGGTAATAGGGGTAATCATAATAGAACTATCAGCATCTACTTTCTGCGTCCAATCCAATACTCTACCTTTACCAATAAAGTCAATCATCGGTTCAACAATTAGGGTTTTTTCCTCATCAACTTTAGGAACAACCACCATATTAAAGGTTCTATTTACTGACTGGATAAAGTCAATTTGTTTATATTCTTTTTCAGGTAATTCTAATCTAAAATCTATGGTGTTTCCACTCACTTGCCTAGGCCCTGATATTAGTTCAGTACTAAACTCTAATAGTGCGTTTATTGTATCACCCGTTCCATTACCAGGCTGATAGTCCAAAGTATAACCATAACCACCTGCCAGTTCTAAAGTAAAATCAAATGATGTAGTTGTACCCGTAGCACCATTTATCACCTCATCATAATATATTGTTGTTCCAACATTTTGTAATGTTGGGTAATTGTCTAATCTATGAAGCCATACAGCAAGAGTATAAAGTAGTTGTGGGTCGCTAGGAAACACTTTACCAGCAATAGCCGTAAATCTAATTGTATAAGTTCCTGGCTGTTCCAAATAAAGAACTTGAGGGTTAGTAGTAGCACTAAAATTGTCTTTAATAACATTTCTATATGATGCTCTTAAATAAGATGTTGTTGCCCCACTTTGAGTATCTGTAAATCTAACAGGTGTCTTAAATGGTATTCCACCACTACTAAATTGTGATGTTTCTAATTCAGGTACATATGACTGCGTTAAAGGTAATCCATCACTACTAAATGTTAGGGGTAAAAAAAACCTCTTAAAATATGATGTATCCAAAAATGAACTTTCAACCTTATAACCAGCCTGATTTACAATTTGAGTATAAAGTTCTCTAACCGATATTGCGGGGCGATAGTAGTTAAATGGTAATGGATATTGTCTATTTACAAAAGAACCTGTATTTGAGGGGTTAAAACTCAATAATGGACTAGCATTAAAATCTATTGTATCACCACTAATGTATTCATATCCACTAAATAACAACGGAAAATAAACCTTTTGACTTTCAATCGGGTCATTACTACCAAATGTCTGTAAAGTATCCCAGTTAAATTGTGATTTCCTTATTTCCTCACTATTGTATGGTGTAATCAAATCATCTAGGTTTAAGTCAAATAAGAACTTGTCCCCGATATTAGATGATAAATCACCAACCTCTGTATAGAAGGTTAGATTATAGTTTTTTTCAGTCCTGTTATTAGTACTTGAGTTTAGACGGATGTATCCATCTAATATGATATTACCATTATATGTAAAATAAGCACTAAAAGTCCTTCTAACATCATAAGTTGTTGGGGTACTTGCTGGGTCATAAAAGTGGTTAAAAATATCATTATTGTTTTTAGAACCAGGAACATTAAATGACTGCGTATATGTTGAGTTCTTTTTAGTAATATCTTGTATTTCAGCAAAGGACATTTCCAAAGTAATGTCCTCATCACCATATAAGTCAATTATTCTTTTTACACCATCTATGGTGGTTATTAGTTGTAATGCTTTTAATGCCATATTAGAAAGATGTTCTGTAAAGTTTTATAGGGTTATACTCAAAGTTAAATGAGTACTGAAACAACTTATTATACCTGCTTCTGTATCTTTCAACAGAGTTAGATAAAATGTTTATCGGTATTAAATAAGGGGTTTTACTTTGATATGGCATTTCATACTGCTCGTGTTCCCTAATCATATATGCTTCGGGGCTCATAAACAACTCCTCAAATAATACCCTATCATTCTCATCAGCAAAATCACTTTGTGCTGTGATGGTTTCAACCACATCTAAATTATACACCACTTTTCTAGCATCTGTTGAAAGCCTGTTGTATAGTGGTTTATTCAGGTTAGATGTCTGTGCGTAAATGTCTCTTTTGATGTTGAAGGTTTTTACACTTTTTCTATCAAAAGTAATAGTGTCCCAAACCCCGTTAGAGTTCAGGTATAAAAAGTGGATAGGGGTACTCAAACAATTCATATCACTCAAATCAAATCTAACCCACTCACTATTTCTTTCCCCGTTGTCATCATAAGTGTTTAGGTAAATCTGCTTGCCAGGGTGATTGTCAAAGATATTAGTGTATGTCTGTAGTATTTCACTAGGGTTATACCAAAAGTCAGTATAAGGTGCTGTATAATCAAACTGATATGCGTTTAATCCAACCACATTATTATTCTCTACTATTGTTGTTGTAATACCTATTGAGTTATTTGTGTATAACAAGTTCTTTTTGTTGAAAAATGACAACACAATAGGACACTGATAGTGATGTTTTCTATGTCTAATCCTAGTAGAACTATCACCACTATAACTAAATGAACTTAAATCAGCCCCAAAGTTGTTTAAGAACAAGGCAGGGGCACTATCATTTTGATATGTTGAACCTGTAAATTGATACTTGTATGCTTCATAGAATAAGTGGTTATTTGTTCCACCCGTATTGTTTAAGTTCCAATACTGATTATTTACCTCATTATAATCAAAGTTAGTAATGTTTATCTGTCTGCCAGGCCATATCTGTTTTTGGAACGGCATATACAACCCACCATAAAGTGTATAAGCCGCAGGAAACAATAAAGCACGCTCCCTTTTTTCAACAAAAACCCAACTACTACCACCATTTACATAAACCCACTGAATATCACTATAAATCTCCGTGATTATTAAAGTCCAACCTGAACCATAAGGACTTGTTGGTATTACATTTAACTGCGTTGAACCTGTATAATAACCAAAATCAACAGGTGTTCCAAAAGTAGAACCTGAATAAACTGCGTATTCTGTTGTATCACCTGTTTGTACTACTTGATTTACAGCCGCTCCACTCCAACTAATAGTATTTCCTGTTCCGTTAAACACCACCATACTTGATGGATAAACAGATACATCACCAGGTATTACAAGTGTATCAACACCCCCAAATGTATATTGTTCTCCAATCAACAATCTATACTCCTCCATTTGATACAAGGGGTCATACAAATTGTCATCATTATAGGCATTTTGATTACTAACATATCTGGCATTACTAATCAACCCGTTATATGTAGATGCGGTATAAGCAGTTGAACCTGTTGTGTTCCAACCTGCCCCTTGTGCTGTTTCACTACGGGGGTTTCCTTTAATATAACTCTGTAATATTTCATTTACATCAATTATACCCACTCCGTATTCATTAGGGTAAATCTTTAATCTAGCCACTTTTTCAGGTGCCGTGTTAGGACGGAACCAGACATCAACCACATATTTTAAGTTGGTGTATAAAGGATTATTGTATAATGATGAACTAAAGGTATAGACATGCTCTGCGTTAGTCGGGGTTAGTCCTAAAGGTTCTTGTAATATTGTAATCATTTTATCTTAAATTAGTTGAAGGTATAATTTCCTCTATTGTTTTCTCAAAGAAGGTTTCCACATCCACACCTAATGCTTCTGCTCCTACCTCCTCCATTATGTTTATCATTTCCTCGGCTGCTACATCATAAAAATGTGTAGGCTGAATACCGAACTTGTAGATGTTTTTAGATATGCCGAATGCTGCCCCTAATGCTTCTTTTTCATCCAAACCAAACTTTCTCATAGCCCACGCTTGAAGGGGTTTAGTAGGAACATAAAAACCTGGTGTTCTACCATAATTTACATTCTGCCAGTAATCAAACATTTTTAATGTTAGTATTTCCTCATCAGCATCATATTCATAACTGATACTTTCACTCAATCCACCTGTGTCTATTTTAGGGGCTGAACCTTGTAATGATTTACCATCAAAAGTTCCCTTTCTACCTTTAGAATAAGCATCACCCTTATAACCAGGTGCGTAGTTATACTTTTGTTCTAAAGCCTGTTGTAATTTCTCAACAAAGAGTTTCCCCATAGCCTTCATCGCTTCATTAAATCGGGTGTATTCTATTTCATCCATAACTTTTATCTTGGGGGGTAAAGATTAGGTGCTGGTTTAGATGCTATACCATACACAGCAGTTGTAAATGTAGTATTACCATTAGTTGAGGCACTCCAATTTATACCATCAGTTGAATATGCTAGTCTATTTGTTCCTTCACCACCAGCAATCCATTTAGAGCCGTTCCAAGCCATACCATAACAACCTGTTGTAAAGATACTATTACCATTTGATGAACCACTCCAACTTAAACCATCATAAGAATAACCTATTGTGTTTGTTCCTGTTCCACCAGCGACAAACATAGTTCCGTTCCACGCAACACACTCTACTTGAGTTGTAAAGATACTATTACCATTAGTAGTAGCACTCCATACCAAACCATCTGTTGAATATGCCAGTCTATTTGTTCCTGAACCACCAGCAATCCATAATGAGCCGTTCCAAGCGACAGAAACACCCCTAGTTGTAAAGATACTATTACCATTAGTAGTAGCACTCCAAATAAAGCCATCTGTTGAGTATGCTATTCTGTTATTATTACCACCTACAGCAATATACATACTACCATTATAAGACAAATCATAAACTACACTATTAAACAAACTATTACCATTTGTTGAACCAGTCCAAATTATACCATCATAAGATAAACCTATAACATTATTTCCAAAACCACCAGCAATAAATCTATTTCCGTCCCACGCTAGACCATTTACTTGAGTTGTAAAAATAGTATCACCATTATTAGTGTTAGTCCAAGATTTACCATCATTAGAATAAATCAATCTGCGATTTAATGAACCACCTGCCACCCACCTTGAACCATTATAAGCAATAGTTCTAGCATTACTATTAAATAAACTACCAGTTCCACCACTCCAAGTTAAAGCATCACTTGAATAAGCCATAGTGTTAGTTCCTTCACCAGCAGCCACAATCAACTCAACAGGAGTGCTTGTAGGCGTCGGTGTCAAAGTCGGTGTGTATGAAGGTGTAATACTCGGGGTATTACTTGGTGTAGTTGAAGGAGTGTTTGTTGGTGTTTCCGCAGGAGTACTTGAAGGAGTACTTGTTGGTGTCTCCGTAGGTGTGCTAGTAGGCGTTTCCGTAGGAGTAGTTGAAGGTGTATTAGTCGGTGTCTCGGTCAAAGTAGGTGTCGGCGTCGGCGTCTCACTACTTGTAGGGGTCAAAGTCGGTGTAGTTGAAGGAGTGTTTGTAGGGGTTTCCGTCAAAGTAGGTGTCGGCGTCGGCGTTTCACTACTTGTAGGGGTGATTGTAGGGGTTATGGACGGAGTAGGCGTCGGTGTCGCAGTATTTGTGGGTGTGGGACTAGGTGTAATGTCCCAATAGTTAAACGGAGCAATACATCTGTTTAATGGTGTCTGTACCTGAATACTAATAGGCAAGTTCCAACCCACCAAAATATCATCATAAGCCTCCATAAACGGACTTATATTAGCAGGTAATGTAATATCATACTTGTCGGTATAATAGTCCCCCTGTAGAGCATCAACACTATACTTGAACTGCGCTAGAATATCTTGGCATATTTCTAAAGTATCACTCAATAACTGATTTTGTATGTCATAATTTTTAACATTCATAACATCACAGATTAGAATATTAAAACCATATGTTGTATATTGCTCATCCTGACTAACAGGGCCTGGCAATACATACATCAGGGGGTAATACGGAGCATTATTGTCTATATTGTCTTGTTTGTCCCTATTTTGTGTTAGGTAAATAAGTTGTTTAATGTCTCCAACACCAAATGAGTTGAGTTGTTTATGCTTAACCTGTAGGGTGTTAAAATCTGCTATTATTGATTTCCAGTTCATCTTGTTAGTTTCTTTATTTTTTTGTCCCTTTCACTATTTAAGTCCTTCATATAGGTTAAAAAGTTTAGAACATATGTTAGGGGTTTTTCAGTAATCCCCTCAATTTTATTGATGTCCTCTTGTGCCAGGTAAATAATTGTTGAATACCAACCCCAACGCTGCTCAAAAGATTTATCATTTTTCCTTTTACCTTCAGTTTCATCAACCTCAATTTCCTCTGTATTAAAGATTGTTTCATAAGAACGGACAATATGTTTTCTAAAGTCCCGAAAAAAAAAATTGCTCCTTGTAGATACTTTGATGGTAATAACTTAAACGCTTGTGCTCTGTCTGCCACTTTAGAAGCATCATATTTTACAAGTTTTCCGTTCTCATCAGTTTCTCTGTATAATAGAGCCATCAACATATTCATATTTCCAATTCTATAACTAGTAGGCTGTGATAAGAAACTATCAATATCTATAAACTCACCAAATGTTAGGTTCTCTAAATCTATGAACTTATACAAAGTGTCATTAAAGATAAAATGATTGTAAAATCGGGGTGATTGTACCATATAGTAGTCAGTCAAATACTCACTAACCTTAAATACATCTAACCAATCGGCTTGTTTAATTTGTTCCTCATCTAACCCCGTGGCTGTTGATATGAGGGTATAACGGAACGCCTCCTCATCTTGTAAAGTTTGTGCCCCCGATAGTTTGTTCCAAACCATAATTGTTGGTTCTGCTACAAGGTATTCTTTACCATCATATTTTATAAAATGTTGTTCCATATAATCTATAATATAATTTTTAATTTACCCTCACTTATACAATCTTTTTTTCTCTTGTATAGATATTATACACCCCTTTAGTTTTACGCTCTTTAATGGTGTTGTATGCTATTGCCAGGGACATAATAGTATCATCGTGAGCCCCCTGTGGTGCCGAATATTTGATGTTTCTTGTTTTCATAGAGTACTCATAGGTAAATAATTTTAATTCTTGGTATAGGGGGCTGAATAACGCCTCCGTTGGTAATGATACTTTTAACTCATTAGTAGCATAAATCAAATCTTCAATAATATTTTGTTTAGAGGAACTACTTGTTAGGAACGGGTGGATATTAGGGTATAACTTTTTAAGGTTCTCAAACAATACATCACCTATACTATTTATTTCCACTTGTGCTTGAGCCTTGTATTGTTTCAGTTTGTCTGCCATATTTTTGATGATGTCATCCCAACTCTTATGTCTGTCCCTATAGACATATACCACTTTTCCGTTTTCATCTATGATAGTTAAAACGCTATAGTCATTTTGACGCCCAAAATCTATACCCGCATAATACTTGTTTGTTGAAACAGGTAATTCCCAGTTGTCTAACACACAATAGTTGTCTATGTTGGTAAATACCTCACCCCCACTATCTATAAAGTGTCCTAATATTTCCTGTCTAAAGATGTCCTCTGGTAAAGTCCTTTTAGCCTCCTCCAATTCATCATTACTAATATAGGGGGTGTCATAAGATGAACCAACTAATGTTAGATATGACGGGTCATCCTCACTCAA
>Ga0247723_1000414_pt1 | contig 29512 bp, 26 predicted proteins | sample MSEWelMarce5H_FC_FD_189079 | JGI IMG/M metagenome (GOLD analysis project Ga0247723, IMG submission 189079) | Subsurface sediment microbial communities from gas well in West Virginia, United States - MSEEL Well Study Marcellus 5H_FC | ecosystem: Environmental > Terrestrial > Deep subsurface >... | reverse complement strand
ATTCCATTCAGACAATTGATCTGGTGTCAGATAATATTCAACTCCATTATATTTTATGGTAGCATTTTTATCTTCTATCTTGTTATATCCATGAATACTATCATCATCTTTCTTAAATAAGTTTTTAAGATTTTTATCCTTTCCTATTGTTTCAACTTCTAATCTAAGTGTAACCCTACTAATAGTCCTAGCCATGGTGTTTATCTCTTGTGATGAAGCACCCAATATAGATATTAAATTTATAAGCGTTGAGGTACCAAATGCAATCCTTTCTCCTATTGGCTTATCTAATTCCTGTGCCCAGTGAGGTATGGCTACTTCATCTCTTGAGTTCATGTAACCAAACTTTTGTTTTTGGAATAATGTATCTGACTCAAGGAGATTACCAGCATTTTTCATTAACTCTATCGTTTTAACTATGGGTATACCTCTTGAACCGAGTATAGCCAATGCATTTGTCGTATTATATGGAGTAGGAGCTTTATCAACAACCTCTCCAGTTATCTTGGCATATGTTTCAGTAATTGGAGTCCATATTTGATCTAGTGCTGGCTTAGTAAATGACTCTGCAATTTGACCAGTAAGCAAATCAGCCGTTATATACTTCCAACTATTTTCCCAATTCTTTTGCTTAAGATCTTCTTTAATCTTACCAGCAGCTTTGTTTATTTTTTCTTTCTCCTCATCATCAGCTCCTATACCCATAAGAATAGCAGTAGCGGATGTACCTATACCAATCATTAAATTACGTTGATAATGTGCTATTTGGTTTATAACCAATATCTCCATTGCGTGAGCAGCTATCCTTCTTGTTGCATCGTACTTATCCTTTGCTGACACAACACCCCTAGTATTTGCAAGTTTACTTATATTTACAGCTAAGTTAGCCTTGGCATTTACTGCAAAACTTATAAATGGTAATATGTTCCCACCAAATTGTTTTTTAGCTCTATCAGAAGCCTCGTTAATGTTTAATGTTGTTGATGTCATTTGTTCTGCATATTGTTGAGCTATTTTATCTGGATTTTTTGCTTCTCCAGATAAATCAAATTCAGCAGATGACTTAATTTTACCACGTTCTAATAAATTATATTTATAATAAGTTAAATAAGATAATCCAGCAGCAGACTGGTCACCAGACTTAAGTGAATTCATAAATATATCATCCATAGTATCATCCCAACCCTTAATATTTCTCTTTAATTTATTAGATATGTCCTTTATATCTTTTGCGTTTACCTGTGAATTAAAGTACTGAGACTCTCTTTTATGTCTTCCATAAACTGGAGACTGTTCTATTAGCTTATTAAATGCATCACTATTTGTAACTATATCCCTAAGAGAATCAAATATTAAACCAGGTCTATTAGAAGTATTAATTGCAGTTGAAGAGAATGCTGGGAAAAACTGTTTAAGAAAAGGAGTTAAAATACCACCTAATGCTATTTTATTTCCTACACTATTTAACATACTCAAAATAAATTCTGTAGTACTTTCGTTTTGCTTTACCTTTAAACCTTGCTTCTCAAAAGATATACGTTGACCAAAAGCATTAATATACATATTTCTAAGATCCTTATCTCCACCGAGAGCCTCTAAGAATTCTGGGCTAGTTAAAACATTAGCCATATGGTACCTTGTAGGCAACGTCTTGACATCATAAACCTGTTTTCTGTAATTATCTTGAAAAACATCAAGTACACTATAGTTTAGTATAGATCCTTTTGGAACATTACCTCCATTTATTTTCCTATCATCAAAAGATGTAGAAACCTGTGTTTCCATATTGGGTTCTCCAGTAAAGCTTGACATTGTCAACATACCAGAAATATCTGGATTCTCAACAGTACTGTCACCAATTGGTCTTAAATATGTTCTTGTAAAATAATTATCGTAGATCTCGAACTCTTTATTATTATATATCTTAGATATTCTTTCTAAATCATTTCTTAAATCTAAAAACTTTTGAATAACTGCATTTCTAAATACCAACTCACCTGGAGTTAATTTAGATAATAGCTCTTCTGGTGTATTAGAGTCTTTAACGTATTCATTATAAACAGCCTCAGTAGTATTTACAAATTCGCCATTACGTTCTTTATACTCAGAACTGCTTTCCATCTCCTTTTTAGCATTGGCAATACCTTGCTCCATAGCAGATTTTCTTTTATCAAACTCATCCTGTATTTCAGTAGCCGTCATTCCAGGTTTTGTTTGGAGAATATCTAACACCGCTCCAATTTTTATTTGAGATTTATATGATTTTTTAACCCCAGTTTTTTCAGCTAATTTATCTATAGTATCTAAACCAGATTCAACAACGTCTAAGAAACCATTTTTTGCACCGTATTGTTTTATATGATCAGCAAAACCAGTTGCAACCCTTACCATAGCAGCTATATTTTCATTAACTGTAATAGCATTTAATTGAGTTGGTAACGTGCCCCATGTTTTAAGTTTATCTGTTAGAGCATTTATTTTTAATTTACCTTGGTTTATAGCAGATATAACACTATTGGTAAAACTTTGTTGTATCTTATACTTGCTTAATATCTTTGCTGCTACACCATCAAATTCACCATTTTCTAAGAAGTTGTTTATTGCATGATTTAAAAAGGTTAATTCCTTATCGCTTAACTTGCTAATATCAACATCCCTTAACGCTTTAAATAATTCAATGTCTTCACTTTCAATGTCAGATAAATCATATTCATTTAAATCCTCACGTAAAACTTCAGTAACAGATTCTAAAGCATCTCTTTTTTCTTCAGATGTTATTTCACCATACTCATCTTTAGTTTCAAGAAGACCTTCGCTAACCTCTTTTAAAGCCTCCTGCATATCCTTAATCGAATCAGAAACATCTCTTCTTAAATCTGGATATACATTATATATCCTTTCTAGTTTTTCTTTTAAATTATTTTTAGCTATTTCTTCAGATAAGTTATTTATGCTTGTTACATTAATACCTTCAGCCCCTTTATTTTTTATTGAATCAACAACGGATTCTATAGCCTGCAAGTAATTATTAAGATCATTAATACCACTTGGGCTTATTTTAGCTAATTTTTTAATAGCTGTCCTAACATTAGATGGTAAATTTTTACTTAGTCTAAGAGCAGTCTTAGCTAATGCCTTTGATCTTGAAACCTTATTATCGTAATCAACATCAGCCAATAGCTTATCAAGTTTCTCAATAGCACTAAGGAGTTGAAGTGGAGTCTTTGCATTATTTAATGAGTTTAACATTCTAAATGCTACAGATCCTTTTACTTTGGCACCTTTTAGTATAGTAGATTTTGCTTCTCTTAACTGTATTTTTATTTCATCACGAAGACCATTTACGATATCAGTAAGAGCTTGACCCTTTTCTTTTATTCCTGATATTCTTTCCTTGGCTTTTTCTTTTACTTTATTTACTCTATCGTTAGCTCTTTGTCTGGTTAATTCCCTTACTTGATTTACCTTATCAGAAAACTTTTGTCTAGCTTCATTTAAAGCGGTCTTAGCTTGCTCTGTTTTAAATTTAGTATATTCGGCAAACTTTTCTTTTACCTCATCTCTGAATGATTGCAATTTAGCTTTAGCCTCATCTATTTGTTTAGATAACTTTTCCGTAGTTTTTAATTCACCCTCGTACTTACCTTCTTTTCTAGCTTCTCTTAATGGAGTTTGTTTAGGTTTATTCTTAGCACCAGTAGATTCAGATATAATCTTCTTTGTTGTTTTTTCTTTAGGAGTAACTATAAAGTTCTTAAGGAAATTCATATCAACCTTGATATCTCCAGACTTAATATATTCAGAAAGACCTTCTTGTGCTAAGTATTTTTTAAATGATTTCTCATCAACACCATCTACAACAATATTGCCTTCTTTATTCTTTAATGTAAACTTACAGCTACTCATAATTGATTATTATCCTTTAACTAAAATCTTTTCTAACATTAACTGCTCAAACTTACTATTAGATAAGCCTTTTATTGCTGAGCAAATATCGCCAAAAAATCCGATAGATTCAGTCTGTATCTTGATAAACTCTTGTATCTTAGTTAAAGTTAAAGCATCCTCCTTGACGCATTCTAAAGCCATCTCAGCGTACTTCTCACCTAATGCTACTTCCATATCATACGCTTCATATACAACGTCATACAGAGTCTTAAATGAGCTCTCAGGCTTATCTATCTTCTCTAAGCTAGGTACACATCCCATATCAAGCAAGTACTGCTCTAATATCTCTGCGTGTGACTTCTCATCTGAGCTCTCCTCAATAAAGAATGGGTGAGCTCTTAAGAACCCCTCATCTTGACACCAGTTAGCCATAGCCTTATATGCGTACATAGCATAAAGCTCTTGACCTATAAGATCATTTAATTTCTGTTCTATTTTACTAGATAATATTTTTTGTTTCATGACTTAGCATTTTACGTTTAGTAGTCCTTGTTCTTTTAAATCTTTTTTAATCTTATCGAAATTATCATTTATAGTTTTAGCTATTTTAACCTCATTAGGTTTATCTGCAATGTTAGCTTCGTATTGGGCTATGTCTGCATTTAGTTTAGCTTTAGTTTTACTGCTTGTACTTGATCTAGCTGCTTTTCTTTTAGCATCATCAATAAATTCTAACTCCTCTATTACCGATTCTAAATTATTTTCATCTAGTTTTAGGTTTGCTATGGATTCTATTATAGGATTTACTTCTTCTGTTTTGACAACTTCTTTAGGAAGATTTGGGGTAATAAGAACATTATATCTTTCCCATATTTCATTAAAAGCTTCTTTGTCTTTATCGTTTGTTAGTTTCTTTTCATCTACCTTACCATCTGTTAAATATTGGTCTGCATTAGGTATTGCGGCTTTTAGTTCAACTTGTTCGGCTGCTCTTAGTTGTTCTACTTTTTGTGCAGGGGTTTGTTCTTGGGTAGGTAGCGATTTTACTAAATTAGCTTCAATGAAATTTACAACTTTCTTTGCATCTGATACAGAATAAAACTTACCTGCTACTTTACCATCAGCATACAATAAATATGTTTTTTTCCTATCACCTGAATAAGGCTCTCCCTCTAATAGTCCTTCCGTAATTCTAACATTTACTCCATTAACATTTTTTTCAGCTAATGGTTGGTCATAACTAAACATATTTTGTCTAATGTCTTGTTTTTCTTGACCAAACAATTCAGTAGAACCTGTATTATACTTAGATTCAATTAATTCTTGATAATCTTTTGCTTCTTGTTCATTAAATAACTTACCCTCTATTTTGTTATTTTTTAATTCAATATTAATAGGGTCAACTACGACAGCTAATGAACTACCTTTATCACCTCCTACTTCTTCTTTACCTTCTTCGGTAACGACTTCAGCTTCTGGTTGGGGTTTTCCTTGCTCCACTTCTTCGCCAACTGGGGCTTCTGTGAGTACAGGTACTTGACCTGCTGTTTCGACTTGAACGGCATCTTCTTGGGGTTTAGGGGTTTCTAATTGTTGTTCAGGAGTAGGTTTCGTAGATAGTATGGATTCTATTTGTAAATCAATATCATTTAATTGTTTTTGTAATACCTGCTTTGTTTCATCCGATACAGCTGCGTTATTTAATGCTGATTTAATTTCATCTCTTTTATCTGAAAGATTATCTACAGTTGTTTTTTGATCATCATCTAAATCATTGTACTGTACATTATCTTTTTTTAAATCTTCATTTATACTCTCAGTTAAATTACCAATTTCATTTACTATAACTGTTCTAGCAGCATCTGGCATATCTGGATTATCTGCTTCTTTTTGAAGATTTGATATTTTTAAAGATGTATCATCTATTTTATCTTTTGTTTTAGGGTTTACAATGGCTGCTAATGATTTTGCTCCAGCAGCTATAGTAGATGTAGTAAATGCACTTATTAGTGCTGCATCACCAACTCCATCAAGATAATCAACATCTGGTCTAACACCGCTCCATTTATCAGTAGCATTTTTCCATATTTGATTAGCAACCTCGCCAGACATATCTCCTAATACAGCTGAGCCAACAAATGATTTCTGAAAAGCATAATCAAGATATTCTTTTATACCTTTAGTTACTATTTCTTTAGCCTGCTCTTTTTGACCTTTAACAAATAATTTTCTTGCTTGATTATATAATAAGTTTGTACCAGTAACTTCAGAACCAGCCTCGCCAATACCTGTAAGTGTTGCATTTAAGAAAAGAATGTTTTTAGCTATTTCTGGATTTTCTGTTTTTAAATCTTGATACGTAGTTGCCTGTGTACCTAAACCTGTAGATATCAATGAACCAGTACTACTCATACCAGAACCTCTTGTTGCAGCTAAGCCTAATAATATAGGTAAAGATTCAGTAAATCCAAATGCTAATAATTTTGCAGCGTCTTTATATTCTCCTAACTTTAAAGCATCTGTTATACCACCACTATAACCTTTCCTAGATAAAGATTGATTTAACTCAGCTTTTTTTCTGAATGTTTCAGCTAAAGCGTTATTAGGGCTTAATGGATTATATTCTTCTGGTAAACCTAATTTTTTTTCTGCAATTTTACCTAATACTTCTGCATCAATACCCATTGAAACTAATCCACCTGGTTGATTACCAAACGCTTGTATTGCATTGTCTAATATTCCAGAAGGTATAGTTGATGCCATTCTTCCAAGCATATCAATACCAGATGCAGCAACTAAATCAAGGTCTTGTGTAAATGTATTCCTATCTAATTTTCCTGCTTCGTAATTTTTTTGCAATTGTTTTAATCGAGCTTTCTCTTCCCTAGCAGCAATAGTAGGATCTTGGTAGTATGCATCTCTTGGCTTAGGAGAATTTTTAATTGCAGAAAAATCAAGTATAGGCTTTTCTTTTGGTCTAGGCTTAGCAATTTCTTGCTCATAACCTACCTTACCTTGTTCTGTTAATACAGAAGGTATTTTAGTATCTACTTGGGCTTGGAAAGGCTTTGAGCCAATCGGTAAAGTCTCTGAACCAATCTGAGAATCGACTTGAAAATCGTCTTTTTTTTTTAACCCAAGAACTTCATCAAACTGCTTATAATCTTTAGCTAATTTAAGCTTACTGTTAAACTCATTAAAAAAGTCTTTCCTGTTTTTTTCATCTGACATTATAGTCTTAAACTCATTGTAATCCTTAGCAAGTTTTAACTTTGGATTAAATTCATTAAACAAACTTTTTAAAACTTCATTATCTGGCATAACTTTTTATTTTTTATTTTTATTAGCTTGTCTTTCAGCCCAAGTTAATTCTTTTTTGGTAGTGTTATCTTTAAGTTTAGAAACAGCTTTTGATCCACTAGGCCTTATACCAAATTTTTGTAAATACTTAAACAACTTGGTTCCATCTCTATTTATGTCTATACTTTTACCATCTGTTTCAAACTCAACAGAAGCACCACTATCTGATGTATATTTAATTTTTTTATTTGGAGTTATTCTTAAAAACCTATTATCCATAGGGGAAACTGTTAATGTATAATTACCACCACCAAGAGCCTCCAATTGCTTCATTGCTTTAGTATCACCAGCAATAGTTTTATTTATATAATTAGAATATACATTTTCTGTTTTTTCAGCATCTGTACTTTCTTTAGACTCCTTAGGATCTTTAATTTCACCTAAATAGTCAAGACCATAGGTAGACTTGTATTCATCCATTATATAGTTAGTCAAGTCTTGATCTGTAGGTTGTACGCCAAACTGTTTTGAGTAACGATAACTAATAGCTCTCTTAGCCTCTGGTAAGTTATTAAATCTCTGAATTAAATTATTCTTAGCCTCATCTTCACTAATACTTGATAAGTTACGTCTCTTACCATTTTCTGTTAATTCTTTAACAAATTTAGAATTTTTCTTCCCTATTTCATAACTATCCTTGTAAATATTATCTATCAATCCAAAGTTAGGGAGCCTTTGATAATTCATTATATCCACATTAGCAAAAGAACCAAGCTTACTTAATGGAGTTTTATTAATATAATCTAAGTCTTGCCTTACTTTAGGATCATAATCCCACGGATTTTGTGAAACCCTTGATGCTATATCGTATACTTTTTTATCTACTTCTTTTGAATTTATGGCCGCATCGTTTATTGTATTCATTCTACTCCTTAACTCAGCCCTAAATAATGGCTTCTCGGAATCCTTTAAAGATCCAGATTTTGAATAGAAGTCTTTTACTTCATTATATGCTTTTGTAATTTCTTCAACATCAATATTTCTAATACCTCCAAGCTTAGCACTAGCCATTATGTCTGCTAAATCCTCATCAAACTTAGCTGCTGCTCTTTCTGCTCTTTCCTTTTCTTTTTCTGCACTAAGGAATTCTCTTTGTGCTTGAGCTGCTTGTGCTCTTTGTTGTTGAGCTATCTGTCTAGCATAAGCATTCATAATGCCGCTAGTGTCAGCTATTTGAGCCGCACCTACACCTATACCTGTTCTAATTGCCATTATTTAAATTTACGAATTATTATTTTATATAGGCTTATTACCAGAATTTTTCTTATACCAATTTATCGCTGAAGACATACCCTTATCATCACCACCAGGACCACCCATTCCCATTAACCCTGCAGTTCCAATATCACTTAATCCACCAAATATATTCTGAGTGCCTGCACCAATTCTAGCATTAGCTTCGTTTACTTTATCGAAGTACCTGTTCTGTGCGTATTGTTGTTGGGCGAGCTGTTGTCCTGCCATCTCACGTCTTGCACCCATAGCTTGTAAGATATTCTGTCTCTTAGCTGCTGCATTAGATACATCCAATCCCATTGTTGCATCGTTCTGTGCTCTAACTAATCCTGCTACACCTGCTGCAGGGTTTGCTGACCTAGATAAGGCTCTTACACCTGTACCTACATTTCTGCTTATATTTTGTTGAGCTTGGTTATATTGTTGAGACCCAAGACCAGATTTTGCCATCTGCTCAGATTCAGCTAAGTTTCTACCAAATCCCTTTGGAATTTTATATCCTGGGTCAATGGTTTTCTTAAGCATTTTCTTACCTTTCAATTGCTGAGCAAAGCCTAAACCAGCTTTCAATAAGCCAGCACCTGCTGCAATACCCATACCTACTGGATTAGCCATAGCAGCTCCTCCAGCTAATGAACCTAATAAACCTGCTATTGCCATATTTTTATTATTACTTGTTTACAAATTTACCTAAAATTAGGCAATTATTTTATCTTACATTAATTATACTCGGTACACTCTTTACAGACATAAACATTAACTTAAGGTTGTCTGGGTCTTGAGCATAAAAATCAACTGTAATGTAATTACCTTTAAGTAAATTACCAAACGACAAACCTCCATCGCTAGATGTGTCTCTAAGGAACCTTGCTAAATAAATACCATCCTTGCTGTATATGTTTATTGATGTAACTCCATCATTTAAAGTGTGTTGTAAAAACGATGCAGAATCAAGATTAGATATTTGCCCAAGGGATGTAGTTACTCCTCCAACGTCTGTTATCATTAATGTACCTGAGTTCATGTTTATAGATTGGAACATCTTTTGTACAGATGGAGCTTCATTAAAAACTGATTTTATGTATGGATAGTATTGGTTACCATATATATATCCTCTATTAGGGTCTAATGGATTGTGTAGGTAAGTTATACCGTTTTTATAGGTATATAGGTTTGTGAATAGCGAGCACCCAGTGTCAGGTACAAATGTGTAAAACGATGTCCACTTATTTAATTCCTGAGAAAAAGATATAGTGCTTCTTTGCTTGTTATTCGTATTAACTACATTATTAGTTACTGCCATCAATTGAATAACACAATTAGCATTTGAGTAGACCCTTAATTTTAAATCTCCTGAAGCCACGAGAGTTGCTGACTTTAATCCAGGAGTAGTTACATTAGCTGATATAGAGCTACCAATACTTACATTTAAGTAACCACCAGATATCGATATAATATCGTAATAAATAATATACGTAACGCCAGATATAAATGAAATATCTTTTGCTTCTATGTATCCAGCATTACATATTTCATGAGTAGCTATATCACCAGAGCTAGTCCATCCAGTAGACCTACCAATTTCTGTTAGACTTATAGTTTTAGGTATCCCCTGTATTGCTTGTACTGACATATTCTTATATATTTATTATATTAACAAGGTATTACACCACTTATAGCTCCAGTGGTTGTACCAAAAGCAGCATATCTAACGGCTGTGTTAGCTGCAGTAGAAAAACTTACTGCGTAACCATCACCTGGAAGATTAGGCCACGGTGTTGTTAGTCCGATATCATTATAAAACTGAGTTACGGCAAGTGGGTTATTAGTTCCTGCGTAAACGGTTTGTGGCGATCCAGTTAAATTGTTTGCTATACACGCATCTTGTCTTAAGCCATTCTCATCATATCCATACGCTCTGTATTCAGTAGGTATTGGAGTTGGAGGTTCTGGAGGTGTTCCAGTTTCCGTTGTAGCAGAGAACACAGCACTTCTGTTACCTATTGTTAATGTAGTTGTTGTTTCTGTATTTAATGAACCACTAGTAAACACTCTTACCTCTACTTGTTCACCAGGGTAGTAGTAACCTGAACTACTTGTCCAAGCACCTCCGTTGATTCTATACTGACCACCAGCAGATATCGATATAGCTACTGGAGCAGTGTTACCAAGGTTACCTATAATGTTAGATGGATCAGAGTAAGAGCTCAATGCTTGATTTACTACAAAACCAAGAATAAAACTAAATAAATCTATGTTACCTTGTGATACATTGATACATACATTTTTAGTAACTGATGCACCACCTCCTGTTGGAGTAAAGCTAAATGAAAATGTATCTGATCCAGTTGTTCCAATATTACCTGTATAGTCAACACTACCAGTTGCAGTTATTGCAGATAATGTACCATTAGAAGGTGAGCCCACTATTGCAAGTGTTGCATTATTGACAGTGTAAGGTTCATTGAACTCCCAGTTAGTATCATTAAATGCTAATTGATTAATAAATCCAGCAGTAGACTCTGTTGTTACTATGTACTCTTTATTATAAATGTTGTAATACCCAATGATTTTAACATTATTATCAGATGCGTTTTTTAATGTATTCTTAAAATACTTACTCATCTTGGCAGATATGGGCCTTATTCCGTTATATGATATCTGAACAGGTTCACTTCTATTTGGGTCTACAAAGTACATAGTACCACTGTATTCAGTAAATGATTCTACAGCGTTACCTATACCCATATTACCAGAGTCACTATACCTTATTTTGTTAAGTAGTCTTGTAGATGTTGCTACGTTTTCCTGAGCTACCTGGTCCTCTATGATGGATACGTTAATTGGAATATAGCCAACCTTTGTTTCTTGTATACAAACCAAAGTATTATCACGCTGGAATAATTTTTTAATACCACCGTACCTTGAATCAAAAGAAACTTTATTCTCTGGATAAAATCTATTAAGTAAATTTATTCTTGAATCTGCTACTAATTCATATGAATACCTTATATCGGCCATGAATTTCTTATTCTCTGGAGTATCAAAATAACTCCTGGCTCTTCCGTATTCAGTAAATTTACTATCGTAGAAATCACTAAAGTTAAAATCTTCTACTAAGAATGTGTAACTAGTTGCTAAATTGCTTGGTAAATTATATGTCCTTGTCTTGAAATAAGTATCTCCCTTTCTAATAGTACCACTTGTAACAGTGTGCTCTCCATTAGTAATTGGATATCTTGGTCCAATCTCGTAGAATATAGTATTATCAAGTTGAGAAGTTGAGTTTAGTGGCGTATATATTTCAAAAAGTATATTATCATTAAGTATATTTGATATTGAATTAACACCAGCAGCACTTGGAGTTCTTATAACCAATGTATATGTAGACAATTCTGGATCTTCTGGATCAATATTTACTACATAATCAGCAACCTCTACATCAATTACTGGATTAGATATACCATCAAACCAATTCTTTGTAGTGGTATCATCAGATAGTGAATAACAAAAAAGGATTCTATCACCCTTACTGAAGTCATAAAAAACAGTAGAATTAGGATTGTTTTCTTGATACTTATTAAATGACCTAATGTTTATATTTACAGTTGGAGTAGCTGAACTAACAGCTGCAATACTTCCAGCAACATAAACTGTATTTAAGTGTGTAGTATTTGGAGATATTAACCATTGATATGTTTCTGCAAATTCTGGAGCAGCTCCACTTAAAGACCAATCTATAGAAGGTAATTGACCATTATATTTAGGATACGGATCAGTTCTTGCTACAAAACCTGATTCTTCTGTTGATAGCCTTGTATTTGTTTGTATAGGAAACGATCTTCCATATCTATCATAATAAGCTAATGCTAACTGATAAGATGAGTTAGTTTTTAATGAATGAATACTTCTTATTGTACCAGATGAAGCAGCTGCCACGGTAACCAATGGAGGTCTCGGCCCAGATGTTAACCTCATACTACCTGGATTATCATTCTCATCTTTGGTTGTAAACCTAAGCTCTACAACACCACCAGTAGATAGATTTACTGATACATCTCTAACAGTATTTGTTGCAGCTATATCTGCTGCATATCTTTTAACTGTTTCTAAAAGACCAGCACCAACATCAGTTATTGTAACTAAAAGTTCATACGTAAAGGCAACAATTGTACCATCTAAATTAATAACATATATCTCTACAGCATCATTAAGAGCTGGTGCACCAGAAAATAAATATAAACAATTTCTTCTTGATGTTCCACTAACCCTTACCGCAGGCTGTGCAACAACCTTTAAATAGTTAGTTGCTGGAGGTACACTAATTGATATGTTTGGGTTATACGGTGTAACATTGATGTCAACGCTAGTATTAGGCCTTACATAGCCCTCTGTGTTATTACCTAAGGAAAGTATCGATGAGTTAGAGTTAACGTCTCCACGGCCATTAATAACCTCTAATGATTCAGATTGCTTTGGTATGTGATCTTGTAATAGATCTGTTTCTAAAACATCTACTGGAGAATATAGTCCATTGTTGTGAAATACAAAAGAATATGTATTCGTTGCTGGATTATATGCTTCATATATTTGATTGTTTATATCTATTGCACTGTTTGGTATTGCAAGTATTTCAGACCTTTTAACCTCACTTATGTATGCCCAGTCTAAATTACCTTGCCTTGAAGCTATATTAATTTCAGTAACCCTATCGTCACCAATATCTACGGTAATAATCAAGCAGTTGTTTGATGTAGAAACAAAACCTACGTTTGGATTAGCTTCTTCTTCTGGTACTGGTCTGTTAGATATTGGTCCCCATACAGATGACTCTTGATCACCGTATATAAATTGATGTCTAAATTGAAATAATTTACCTTGTAATAAGTTACTGTAGAAAAATTGATCGTTACTATATGAAGCAACTGGTGTTACAGATGGTGGTTTCTTAATTAATAGAAAGTCATCTTTTGTAACTGTACCGTAGTCACCATTTTTTAATTTAGCTATGTTTATTAAGCACGGCTCATTTAAACTATTCCTAAATATTAATAAATCATTTAATAACTTAATATCTGTTATATAGTAACTGGAGTCAAGGTTTAATACATCTACACTATCGCTATCAACAAGATTTGTGAATATTATAGTTTCTGTATTTGTATCGTAATCAACTTCTGTTATGAGATGCCTGTTTTGTGAATTATATATAAACTTATAAATCTTTCTTACATTCTCAAATTGAGCAGATCCAATACATTTATTAATACCACCTTGTAAAGTTAATGGTATAGCAGAATTTGATTCAACAGATATAACATACCCCTCCTCACCAGTTTTATTACCAGTGTTCCTTATATTAAAGCCTTCAACATAATCGTTTTTAGCTATTAATTCAGGAGCAGAGTCTGTGTCCATACCGCCCCCTGCAAAGTTTTTTAAATCAATAATTGACATATATTAAGATCGAGGTGCTAATTTATTTGTAATTCTTTGTATATCTTCAAATTCAGATACAACAATTTTGTTTATACGCATTTTAGCCTTTAATCTTTCAGATTTGTATTCTTGCTTGTAATCCCTCATTATTCCTTGACCATACTTTTTGGGGTTATCAAGTGCTGTCTTCCATCTAATGTAAGCTAACATGGCTTCAGCTGCACGACTATCTATCATATAGTCATCGCAATCTCTGTCCATTCCATCTCCAAGATATTCAAGTAAAACCTTTTCATACTTAAAGTTAGGACCAAAGATAATTATACCACACTCCTCATCTACCTTGTAGTTACCTATGTCCTGTCCACCACCACCAATACCAAATAGGTTAAATGATTGATTTGATACAAAGAAGTTATAGTAAATATATGGATAGTTATACGGTATAGCAGGATATGTTACAGCTCCAATGCCTGGTACTCCTTCGAATCTATCAGACTTAAGAGGATGGCCAGCATTATAATTACTTAACTGAGGATTAGATCTAAGTGTAACAATCTCTCCCTTTTCATTAATAACACCCATTTTAGAATAGGATACATAATCTTCTGGTAGTTCTGCTGTTTTATTGGCATTGACATCTAATAGCTTAGTAGAGAAGTTACCTACTATGTCAGTATTAAACTCACGTACTCCCCTAACACCTATATTGTACATTCTTCTAAACTCGTGTGAGCTAGAGTCCTTACTATCTATAAGTTCGGCTACTATCGTCTTAAGTCCTATTCTACTCATTATTGTGTATTATTTATATCGTCACCATCATTAGTTAAATCTCTTGACAATCTTGATACAGATAGTAATCTATTTAATACCTTGTCAATAATCTCTGTCTCATAGTTTTTAGGTATGTTAAGTTGAGCATCCAATATATCTCCACTCGGTAAAGCACCTGCCATCTTTAATGTAATAGAGGTGAATATAAAGTTCTCTGGATTATCAAAATATAATTTACCATCTTCTATGTAATAAAAAACAACTCCTCTTATGGATGGAAGAAATGCCTGAGCAAATCTATCCTTGTTCTTCATTGGGATAAATGTCTTGTTTGTTTTTCTATTCAATGATACCGATACAATCTCCTGGTTATTAGGGAGAGCTGTTGGCATAGATGGCAACGGAATGTACTTTTCTAAACTAACAGCATCAGTAGCTACAGCAATATTTTTAAACGTACTAATGAATGTATCATTAATGTAAGTTATATCACCGTTGTTCCCATTCTCAAATGCATTCTTTCTGGCCATGAAAGCAACTTCCTGTGCCACCATAGATGCAATGTATTTTAATGAATAAGAACTATCATCACTTCTTACACCCTTGTAGTAGGTTGAAAGTATTTGTTCAGCAAGATATCCGTAAGTTGTAACTGCCATTTCTATAATCCTGTTTGAGTTTTAACATTAGCAAACTGAGATACATCTGCGTCTTTAATATTTAATCCTGCATAACTTAATGCCAAATAAATAACTTCGTTCATGTCCATGTCTTCCCAAACTGGCTGCACACTGGTAGCTGAGTTATAGACAGGAACACCACTAACAAGATTATAACCCCAGAACATATCTATTGGTTTCTTAAGATATGTAATTGTTGCCGTAGCTAAATTCTTAGGGTAAAACTGTAGCTTAGTTCTTAACTGTGAGTATATTGGATATTTATCATCTGGAGCTTCTATTGAAGAAGTTAAATTGTTTGCTATCCTATCCTGTTCTACTCTTGTTACTTCATAATCAATACCACCAACTGTATGTGTTACAGCCACAGTTTGATATAAATCTGAAGGAGTATTTACTTGACCATTAGCATCAATAACAAGTGCTGTAGGATCAGATAAAAATGGAGCCAAACTCCTACTTATTTTTTCAGTTATGGCATATGTTATTTTAGGAACTGGCCTATCGTATCTATAATCGTTTTGATTGCCGTATAACTTATTAAAGTATTGTGTTTGAGCTCTATTTAATATTAAATCCTTTTCTGTAGGAGACAAGTAAACACCTGAGTTACTTTGCCTAACTAAAAAATCTATAAATTGATGTGCTTGATTTATATTCATTATGTACAAAGATAATCAATATTTAAAAGTGTTTTTTAAGACCTAATAAGAAAGCCCCCAACCAATTAAGGATGGGAGCTAACTACACAAAAGAAAGGAATCAGGGAAGTTCTTACATCTTCTTCAGTTGCTCATAAGCAGCTACAACATCCTTGTCTCCTTGAAGAACAAGTTTAGCTACCAATTGAGGAACATCAGAACCTTTAGGAACATCTGTGATAAACTTTCTACTTTCAGTCCATACCAGTTTGTTTTCTAGTACAGATGAACTTATAATATCATCCTCCAAGGATTCTTTAACCTTGAATATAATATTGTTTTTAGGATCTACAAAGTGCTTAGTAAAGTAAGCTGGGTTACTCTTAGCTCTCATAATAAAATCCTTACGAATACTATCGGATGACTGATTTAGATTAATACCTAATACATATGCAAATGGTAACATCTCTTCATCAGAACATTCCTTAGCTAACTTAAGAGCTTCGTATTCTACGTCTAATGAATTAAGAGCACGTCTAGTATCTGCATCTCTATCAATCAATCTATATTCAGGCTTCACATTAGCCTTCTTGTATTTTTTACCTTCGTAGGTATCGTGAGCTAATAAAGCAGCAAGCTTATTTCTCTCATAACCCTTGACAGTTAAATGACCAGTAGAAAAGATAATGTCTTCATAGTCTTCAAAACTTTGTGGCTCTAAGCCATCTTGTTCATCAACCCAGATAGTATCAATACCCTTAAGGCATCTCCATCTTCTATTCTTACCAGTTGCATCATCAATAGTGATACCTTCGTTTGGCAAAGAGAAAATTGGAGGATATGGGTTTGAACTAATATGACCACCCTCTTTATCTCTTGGCTTATATCCTTCCCATGTCTTAGTTAACACGAAATGATATGTTTTATCTAAATCCAAAAAGTCTTGCGATAATTCTATTTTTTTACCGAAGTTAGGATTTCCCCTTTTTTTAATTGCTAATTGTTCTTCCATTTTCTTTTTATGTGTGTATTGTTTTTGTTTTCTTCTTCTTCCTAGATTTAACAAATAAAGGGGAGAGCGAACCCTCCCCTTATATTATTAGCTACCTTTTACGATAGCATATTGATTAGCACCCATTACTTGAACACCGTAGTAAGCTACTTGAGAAACAACCAATTCCATTTTAGCAGAGGTTGGAACTTTAGCTAGACCACCAGTCTCAGCAATTTGAACTTTCTGGCCGTTACCAAGGATATCCTGGAAACGAACATTGAAACGAGGTACAACATTACGAGTTACTGCATCAGAAGAAGATCCTTTTGGAATCAACAATCCGAAGTTCTCACGAGTGGTTCCAGATGCAGATGATCCGTAGAACGCTTGCTCAGAGAAAGGTAGGTAACGAGTGAAGTTGTACTTACGCTGATATGGAGAAAAAGACTTAAAGCCGAAAGCTAAATCTAAGTTTCCATTCAATCCAGACTCATTTCCTTGATTGTAAAGGATAGCACCGTTATTGAAATCAGCACCCAAAGCGTTCTGAATAGCAATGTGCTGCTTAACATCACACAACCAATCGTATTCTTGCGGAGCACCTTGAGAGTCTAATTGACGCTCAATAGAAGCAAATGTATTCTGAGCACTGAAAGTAGAGTATCCAATGTTCAAGCCATTAGCTTGAGTTTGCTGGATAACACCTGCAGAACCAGTTTCATTATATCCTAAGTTGTCAGTCAAGTTAGAGTCCATAAGCATTAACTCACGCTGTAACAAGAACTTCTTGTTGTCATCAGCCAATTGCTTATATTTGTAGTAACGCTGACCATCGTATTCAAAGTCAATCGCTTCTGCTAAGTTCAAATCAGTGAATTTAGAGTCGATACGAATTTGAGTTACGTAGTTAGTGTACTTATCAATACCCTGGATAGTAGTAGTAGTGTAGTCAGATGCTTCACCTACATACTTGTAACCACGGCCTTGAAGTTCGTCACCAGCAGTAACACTTGCGTTTTCAGTAGCAATAACTGGAGCCATTGTAACTGTGTGAGCAGATGGAGTAGTTTTGTTAACAGCTGTAACACGAGATTCAACTCCAGTACGTGCATTGTAAAGAATCAATCCAATTTCTGGAAGAGATTTAGTACCAGATGCATAGTAATCAGCAGCATCGATAGTAAACGTAATTGCAGCACCTGCAGCACCTGAAACAGTAGCAGCAGCACGTACAAATGACATTTGACGACCTTTTGATTCGTAGTGGTAGAATAGCTTGTTATCAGAAGCTAATGTGTTACCAGCAAGTTCGTTCATCATTACGTAAGGAACAAACTGGAATTTATCGATGAACTCACGATATGCACGAGGTACAACGATGTTCAACTCAGAGATCAGGGTTCCTGCTCTGGTTGCGGATGCGGTGCTATAAGCACTAGGGATAGTTGACATAGTCTTTTTGTTTTGTTTTTAAATGTGTGTAAAATTTTTATAATCCGAGCACGTAATCCCCAAAGCTATATTGATTTGAGCCTTGAGCATCTACTGTGTTAGGAGATTGTGTTAGATTGATATTCTTAATGTCTTTACTGATAATATCCATCTTTGCTTTCTCCTTTGCTTGTGTCCAACCTGACCTAAAAATCTTCTCGTTATTTTCAAGAATATACACATCCTCGGTAATCTTCTTTATGTTAGGAGTTCCATCCTGGTTTAGCCATCCACGTTCAAGTAAATAACTTTCTGCGTTAAAGCCTTTCATCTTGTCTACGAGTTGCTTTTGTTCATCTTCAGTTATCTTATAGGATACATCCTCGTCTCCTAATTTAAACTTAAACTCACTCACTTCTGGTACACCTTTTTCTACTGCAGAAATCCAATCGGCCTGAATCTGTTTTAATTCTTCCTGGGTATATTCTGCAGAGGCTTCTACGTTCTCTGTACTTACTGTATCTTTTTCTACTGTTCTCCTTTCGGAAACTGGTAGCGAAATATTATTTTTTAAATCTTCTAAGATGATTCTTGTTTCCTTAGCGTCTCTCTTTAAAAGCTTCTCTGCTTTATCGATTTCTTTATTTATCTTAAGAGCATCTTTATACTCATCTGGATAAATGTCTTTATCTATTTCACTTAAATCTATCTTTTCACTAAGAAGAGATGAGCCATACTTTGATTCAATCTCTAACTCAATATCATCAGCATCCCATCCAGGGTTTTCGTTTGCTATCTTAGTTTTAATAACATCGATGTCACTAAACTGATTATAGTCTGTATTCTTTTGTTTGAAGTAGTCGTAAACTAAATCTTCTTTACCATCAAGTATAGCATCTATTAACGCTTGCTTGTTTGGGTCAAGATCAGATACAGCAGCACTTACCTCTTGAGTTGTTTGTGGAATTACTACTTCCTCATTAACTACCTCATCTATAACGTCTACTACCTCTTCATTACTTTCAACAATCTCTACAGTCTCCTCTACTGGAGCTGGAGCATTAAAGTTATTATTCAGGACATCCTCCCACGATGTGGCCCTGTTTACATTTTCTTCCATAAAATATTCTTCCTTTTATTCTTTGTGTATTTGTGTTTATTCCTTGTTTACAAAATTAAGTATAATTATAGTTGGTTTTTTAATACCTTTTTATATTCTTTAAACTCTTTTTTTGGAGCAGTATATCTTTCACCTTTTACTTTAAATATTTTATTACCTAATACTTTTTCGGTTTTTATTGTTTTTTTAATAGTTGGATGACTCTTGGCTTTTAATAATTGTCCATTATCTGCAATTGACGGCATATGACCAGAACTGTCTGCTTTTATTTTATATTTATCAGCGGTCTTGTAGTCGTAGCCATATTTTTTATCTATCTTTTGGATTTTAATAGTATCCCCTTTAGCTTTTGCAATTTTCTTGTCAACTAAAGCATATTTCCTATCAGCTATGCGATTAAGCCTTTTGCTATTGTCTATATCAGCCAATTTTTGATTTATAGTCTTTTTTACGGGCTTCGCTTTTACAACCACTTCGGGTAGCATAATTCTTTTAGGTGTTGGCTCTTGTTTTTTCATACTTATTTATATTTTACATCATCGGTTGCTGCATCTCTTCTGGCATTTCTCCTTCTTCCATAGGAACACCTTGCTCTTCCTGTTGCATTTGTTGTTCCTGTTGAGCAGCCATCTGTTGTTCTTTGGCTTGTTGTTGTTCTGCTTGATCCTGCAGCTCTTCCATTATAATCTGTTTCTGGGTTTTAACAACAGCGTCAATACCATCAAATATAAACGAAGGCATCTCCTCAATACTTGTGCCTTGCTCCAACAGCTTTTCAAGTGTTTTAACTCTTAGTATGTTAAAGTATTTAAGAGTCTCTCTTTCTTTATCGTTCTCTAATTCTTCTTCATACTGCTGGAGTTTAAACTGAGCCTTAGCTTGTTCTAACTGAAGTTCTCCTTGTGATTTAGCTTGAGCAGCTTGTACTGCCTGTTGCATTTGCATTTCACTATTTGACTTAGCTTCTTCCATTCTTAATTTACGTCTCTTCTTTTGAGCTGAAACTAAATAGTAATTAGCTGCCTTTGGATTATCTAATAGTCTTATTTGTATGGCATCCTCTAGTTCGATAGTTTGTTGAGCTAATGCTTGCTGAATATTATTCTCTAACATTTGCTTTGCGTTGTCATCAATAGTTGCTTCTATCTTAACGTCAAAGTTTGTCTTTTCAAATTCATCCTCTGCCTCTAACCTAATATAGTCTACCCTGTCGCTACCTAAGGCATACTTGTATCCTTCATATCCTTTCTTACCAAATACTAAAATATCCCACAACCTCATCTGAGTTAGCTTTGCAGTTCTTTCTAATATATTTAAATATGAGTTGTATACATAGTTGATAGAGTTCTCACCAATCTGTCTGGCAGAATCTAATACTCCCTTTCCTACAGCCTGATTAGATATAATACCCTGATCCAATGAATTAGACCCTAGCATTCTTTCCAGTTTGTTTAGCTCAAAATTATATAGATTAATAAATGATTCTAACTTAGCAGTAAATGGAACATTTAGTGGAGTGATCGGAGGTCTTGAATTACCTTCTGTATCATCTACCTGGCCCTTATAGAATATAACACCCGTTTGTTTATAGATACGAATCAACTCCATTGGTTGTAGTGCACCCTTACCATTACCTAAGTCTACATCTGCCATTCCTGCAATATCTACAGTGTAACCATCTGGTGCTGCCTGAGAAACAATCTTTTGAATCTGTAGGTGAGCTAACTGCATTTGCTTGATAGAAGGAATAATAGTTTCAATAACTGGCTTGTTTGTCATCCTGTTATTGTTGTACATATAAATAGTGTACGGCAATATACATTCCTGTAGGTTATCATTAGGCTTGGCCATATTATTGGCTATACCCCAATGAAGTAGATAGTTAGTATCGCAAATCCACGCACCCTCGTACTCTACATAGAATGGCTTAGACTTAACATAGTCTTTACCATCTTTTACTTTAACAGTCTTATCTAATATCGTTTTACCGAACCTGTCCTCATTCTTTTCGTAAGTAATGTTGTATAGTGTCTTTAGTGACAGCTGTAACACTGGGACCCTGAATGAATCATATGGTCTTGATAGAGCATTTGCATATTGGTAGTTCCACGTGAAAGTAAATGATGCAGGGTTATTGAACTTACCTACCATACTCTTTGATAGATTAAACAATTCCTCCTCACTAATCTTTCCTGGATACTGCTGTCTAACGTCAGTAATTGACATATAGAAAACTTCACCTACCCACTCCAAGTCATTCATATCGCTTCTTTCACTATAAGAAAGAACTAAGTTATATGGATTTATTCTTCTGATCTTAATACGACCATTGTTGTCTATGTTTGTTTTTGTTCCAGAGAATCCATAAATTAATAAATCATCGAGAATAGAGTTCTTAATTTCAGTCCATTGGTTGTCATACAAAACAAGGTCTATACCCTGCTCCATCATTACCTCTTCACGTTGCTTATACGTGAACCCAAAGTGTACATCTAATTCTTCAGTATCTTCTGGAGTAAAAGCATCTGGATCTTCTAACTGAACTCCTGACTGTTGTTCTATCTGGGCAATTTGATCCTTAAATTCCATACGGAACTTAGCATCCATCTTAGCCTTATTCTTTTTAGATATACTAACTGGGTCAATAGAGTTACATCTAATCTTTTCAATTCTTTGATTAAACCTATCTTTAATTCTTTGTAACAAAGGTATAGCTATAGGTAGTGGAGTAAAGTCTATATTAGAATATGGCTGTTGACCATTGATATCTAAATAGTCAAGAAACTCCTGCATTGGTTGCATACCCTGGGCGTAAGCCTTATTGTAGTCAAATCTGGTTTGTCTTTGCTTTTGACTAAAACCACCGTATCCATTTATCCATTGACCATATGCTGTACGCATTAGCTTTAGACCATACTCTGGACTATTTTTCGTTTGGTCAGGAAGTAATGGAGATGGAAATCCGTATAATGTTGATTGCGACATTTATGTTAATGTAAATTCAGTTACAAAGTTAATTAATTTAACGTATTGTTTTTTAGTAGTTAATCTTAATTGGCTGAGCATATTTCATAAACACTAATGGGGCATCATCCTTTTGTGCCTTAACATTTTCTGTTCCTGCAAGAAGACTCATACCGAATGCTACAGTGTCATCGTACTTTGTTCTTTTGGCGTGTTTATAAGCCGTAAGGTCAAGTATTAACTCTTCAAAGTATATCTTATCGCACCTAAGCTCAACGTAGTTAAAAACAGTGTCAAAATGCTTCTGTAGAGCAAATGGGTCCTTAGATGGTGTGCCATATTTTACCTTCTTATTTTTTCTATTGGGGTCTATTGTGGACTTAGGCCTCCACATAACATAGTTCTTATACCCCTTGTTAATGAAGTACTCGTAGTAGTCTTCTACATCACTCTCGTAGTTAGCTTTACATCCATAGTATTCACACATCATAATTATCTGGTCGTGGAATATAGACTTAAGTGGTGGTCTATCTGCGTACCTACACACAACAAGTCCACTGTCTTCTGGATCGTTTATGTCATCCTTTCTATATACGTATGCTACACCAGTTGAGCCTTGGTCCCCTGTAATAATAGTAGAGGCAAATGGATCGACTCCAATAGCAAATGACTCCGTATTGTTAGGCTTTCTAAATCCGTGCTCGAATGTATTTTTATTTGATTGAGCTTGGTCTTTGAAATCCCAACACATCTGGAACTTACCTCTGGGGTCTGGTCTCCAAGTAACAGTGTTGTCTGGCTTCCTATAGAATGTAACTCTGTTTACTAATCCCTTTGGTGCATACTCTCTTAAGTAGGTGAGCTGATCAGATAAGTTGATAGCATTAAAGTGGCACTGACTAGAATCTGTTTGAAAGGCTTCTTCTACAGTTAAAGGTAGTTTACGTTTCATTGAAGCCAATGACCTGTCATCTAAACCAACCCTTTGTCTTAATATGTATTCCTTTGCTAACTCTTGCCTTGAGTATCCGTAGTCATCAATAAAAGATACACCAGTAACATCATCACATCCATAGTAACCCATAAATGCAGGATTAAAGTATCTCCATAGACCAGACTGTGTCTTACCACTCTCTAACTTAGAGTTAGGGTTTGATTGATCCCATATCCCCTTATACTTAATAGATGATTCAAATGAGTCTCCATCTTCTACGGTTGTGGTGAGCAGTGCTTTACCTATAATAGTAGAACCGTTTACTAAACAGAACTTAACAATATCCCAACACTCCTTTACATCGATACCCTCAGCCTTAGCAATCTCGTCAAATATATAGGTCTTTAACTTCTGACCATCGTATGCAGTTTTTACTGTAGCAGCAAAGTCTATCCAAGAGTTCAATGCCTTCTTGTATTCCTTCTTCTGGACCTTAGTACTTCTTATGCTTGGCTCAAAGAAACGTAGAGCACTCTTTGGGTTAGACTCACCCTCATCAATTGGCTTTAAGTACTGAGGCATCCTTTGCCATCTTTGTACGAGCTTGGAATACAGTCCCTTAGCATCATCTGCTGTCTTTGATTGGATACCACAGTGAGAGAATGGATTTAATATAGTTCTTAGGTAAGCAATAATAATAGAAACCTCACCCTTACCCCATCTTCTGGGAGTAGTTAAACATAGTCCGTAACAAGTAGGGTCTTTCTCTGCAGCATCCCAGGCATAGAAGAAATCTCGCTGAGCATCTGTAAATAATGGCTTCTCACCATCTATGTACATATAGTTAAGGAATGCGTAGTGGTATCCAGTTATATATTCAAGGTTACCATTATTAAAGAACCAGTAACCGTGCCTTATCCTATTGTACTCACGTTCAATAAAATCATCTCCTAATGTATCTATTAGGTCATCTATATCATCAGGTATATCAAGGTAAGTAAACCTCTGGTCCTTCTTTTTCTTTTCGTAATTATCAATAGTCCTGAATGGTGGAGGCTGAGGTAAGCTTACGGTTATTTCCCCTACAATCTTTTTTCTCTCAAACTTGTCGAGAGCAAGTTCTATTAACTTATGATCTATTCTTCTTTTCACTACTAAATGCTAAGTCCTCTGGCCCTCTAATACTTTTCTTCACTTCCTTAACTTCTTCCTCTGGTGAGCTCAACTGAGCAAGTAACTTAAACTTATCCATCTTGTCTACAAGCTTCATTACTTTGTCTATCATTTTGTCATTAGCATTCTCGTTAATATAAACACCAACACCTTCTCCGCTTCTTATTTTAACTAAATCATCCGCAAAGTCTCCAGCTATACCAGATAGTTCAGATAGTAATCGTTTAGCTCCATCGTTCTTAAATAACTGTAACTCTGCTTCTATGTTTTCTATGTATTCTAGTTGAGCTTTCGTTAATCCCTTCTTATCTATCTTACTCATAAGTTGCTAATATGTGATCGTAATGAATTTGGATATACTTCTTTTTGTCGTAATCAAAAGTATACTGGTAATCGTCTTGTGATATAAGGTAATCTCCTACGAGTATACCACGGCTGTATTTAGGCACGTGTAAGGCACGCAATTTCATTGGCTGACGTTCAGTATCAAACTGAGTTAAAAGTATCCCTGAGGGGCTCTTAGGTGCCTCTATGACGATCTCTTCGCATACATACACCTTGTCGTTTAAATCAAAGGTCTTATCATCGTTTATTCTTAAGAAAATCATATTAAGAGGGACACGGTGATATGTGATTCCTTCGTACTCAAATGACCTGTCACTTCCCGATGCCAAGTAATGAGTTAATACCGTATCCCCCTTTTTAAAAAACTCGTGACCCTCTGGTGCTGATTCAATAACACCAATCTGGTCAGAGTTACCCCTAATATCCATATTGCATTCCGCTGCAATCTCGATAATGGTTCCACCGACCTCAACCTTCCTAATTGATCCGATGTCGTACTTAATTATAAACTGATCCCTGTATGTTTTCATTTCCCTATCCTTTCTTGTATAGTTAGCTCTATTTCGCCAAACGTAGATTCATAGTTTCGTATAGATTGAGCAATAAGCCAATGTAGGTGCTCAGATACCTTTCTTCCCTTGTCTGCAGCAACTATTTCTATTTTCCTTCGCTCAACATACTTTAAACGTATAGGGTACATTGCCGATACGTTGTTTTTAGCTGCTGAATGTTTCATTAATTTTTTTTTCTTTTTGTGTACATACAAATATACATACAATTACTTACTGTTTTTTAACTGCAGTAGTGACTGGTATCTTTTGTTGTTTACCTGTGAAAGTAGGAGGTTTTCTTTTATGTATTTCCAAGATAAATCATTTGTTATAGCTAACCTATTTAATGGTTGTTTAACACTGTTAAATATTTTAGACATGGACTCGTTATACGTTATAACACCTGGCATACTTGCAAACTCAGGAAGAAACTCTGGAGCAATTACCGATGCACCTGCGTAAGTTGCCTCTATCCAAGATATATTGCTCTTAGCTCTGTTGAATGGCGTATCCTTTAGTGTGTATATAAAGATGTTTGGGTTTAAGTTACCAAAGAATTTAAAGTAGTCTACAATATGCATACCTACCATAGCGTTATAGTTATCTCCACACAATGACTCTAAGAACAAGAACCTTGCTCCAAGAAAATAAAACTCAAAGTCTTTATTGTTGTTTATGATATCAGCCCATTCATTTACCTTTGAGTAAACGTCTACCTCGTGAGTTGTACCACCCCTATACGCTACTTTTTTTGTTTCTAAGTTAAATTCTTTCTTCTTATTTACTGGTAATAAGTAGTCGTTATGAGCATTTGGTATTATAGTTACATTTTTATTCCAAAAAGAAACAGTTCGTTTAATAGATTCAGTTGATACCCATATTTCATCTGCAACCTTACATATAGACTTCATTGTTTCCTTGTGAGGCTCAAATCCTAAATGAACTGGGTTGTCTTGAGGTATATTAAATAAATCATCGTCATAGTCAATAACTACCCTTATGTTCATATTCTTGGCCATCTTAATGGCAGCAAAGTGCTGTTCAGTACACGGCCTCTGAAATAATATTATGTCTGCACCAACAAGGTTATACCAATCAATAAAATTATTTTTTGATATATCAGTTACTTTAATGTCACTATATTCTTGTTGTAAATATGGCATAACTCCTGCAAGTCTATAGAAACTTGTACCATCTCCTACAGCTGGAGCATACGTCAAAATATTCATATTATTTTATTTACTTTTGCTTAATCATATTATTTTATTTATTCACCCTTTAATTAACCACAAAAAAATGGCTAATCTTATTTCTGTAAAAGTTTTTACACCGACTAACGATCCAAACACTTCTGGACTTTACACATCTGCTTCTCAGTTGATCAATGTAGATCGCATCCAAGGAGTTGTTGCTGCTGCTGGTATCACATCAGGAGTTAACACTTCTATTGACTACAGCTACAATGTAGGTAACTTGTTCCAAAACGAAGGATTACTAGTTAACGAAACTGTTGCTGCTGTCTTGGCTGCTGCTAACGCTCCATTAGCGTAATCGTTAGTTTGTTTAAACAAGAAAAAGGATCTGCTTAATTAGTAGGTCCTTTTTTGTTTTAATTCAATTCGTTAAACTCCTGAATCATCTTGTCTACGCTTTCTCTGTAGTCCATAATATTATGGTATGTAGCTTCAGCATCTCCTTCAACTAATATGCTCGTTAGGAACCCATAGTTAATTGATGCCTGCTTAACAATGTCTTTTATTTCTTTTACAAGCCTTTGGCTATCTTTAACCTGTTTTACTTTTACAGATCTTTTTAAGTTCTTCATAATTTTTAATTTTTTAAGTGACTATAATTAAGTATATATAAAAATATAAAAATTAATACAGCAATAAGTGTAAATCCTATTGTTGGGTAATATACAATTAATGTGCTGGTAATAACAAGAGTTAATGTTATTGATAATGAAATAAGAATTGCTTTTATGTGATTATTCATAATTTTTAAGTTAAAAACAAAAAAAGGTGAGAAGACCGTACACTCCCCACCTTTTTGTTTACACGCAAGTTATTATATTGACTACAGGATTTAAAATTTAAAATGGAAAATCATTTGTATCGTCACTAACTACAGATAGCTGATTAGCATAAGCTTGTGTAGCTTTAACTACTCTCCAGATAACCAGGTTGTTAGTATAGTTTTGCTTTCCAGACTTATCTTTCCAGCCTCTACCTCTAAGGTTAAACGAGATTTCAACTTCGTCACCTACTCTTAGTGTGTTTAATAAATCTACTTTGTTTTGTGTGGCCTCAAACTTAATGTACTCAACGTACTCTGGGTTTTCTGCGTACTCAAGAATTAACTCTCTTTTTTTAAACTTCTCGTTTACATTTTCTATGTTTCCGATCTCGAAAACCTTTCCTTTAATTTCCATTGCTTTATGTTTCTTTTAAAATACAATTCAAATATAGGTATATGGAACGACAATAACAAATATATTTTAAAATAGTTTATAGGTATTGAAATTATCAAATATTATCCGTACATTTGTTGTGCAAAGTTTAATTATATGTTATGGGAGTAAAGATATTACCCTCTCACTGACACCTGTAACATACATTAAATAAGACTTTGCAACAATCCTATTTAACCTCAACCGTCAGGAGAGGGTTTTTTAGGTCTTACCCAGTTCAGAACTCTATTACTGGGAAGAGCATAGGCTTGGAAAGGCAATCAAAAGAATGAGTATAAAGGTATTAATAAACCATTCGTCAAAGTGAGAGCAATTGGATTCTACATCAATCTCTTGACCAGCAGACAGAAACAATGGGGTGGTACGAAAACAAGTTTGATAGATGGGCTTGTCTGATTAATTCAGTTCTGGGGTATGCACTAATTAATACTAACTACTTAAATGTAGGAACTTGGCAGTCTAATAGAACTGCTGGGATTAGAGTAGGTATAAACTAACAGTTCCACTTACGAAGAGCAAGAGCCTTTCTTGTAGGTTTACCATTCTTCTCCATAGGACCTTTAACTCCTGACATTCTCGCACAAAAGCTCTTGCGTCTATTAGCATCCTTACTCCCTGCCTTTAATTTAGATGGAGGAGTAGTTACAGCCATTTTAAGGTTCCCACCAGTTGCTCGATTGTATTTAGCTACACCTTTAGCAGTAAGTCCACCTGCTTTTGATTTCTCTCCTCTACCTATCGAAAGAGACACGCTTTTCTTTGCCATATCTTCTAAATGTTATATTGGGTTTTACTATAATGTCACGATGTGTATATTGCCAAAGCTCACCTGTATCGTTAATGATGATGGTGTAGATAGTATCAGTTTCGTGACCGTAATCCGTAACTAACCATACTACACCATCACCTTTAGGAGTTGTAACTTCAAGCCTGTTAGATGGCTCGTAAATCATAATTACATTTTCTTTTTAGCAATTTTGATAGATTTAGCTTTCATTGCCATCTTTGCAGCGGGCTTAACAACTACCTTAGCAGATTTCATTGCCATCATAGGCTTCATTGAATTTTTCATAATTATTTTTTGGTTTTAGATTTAATTTTTGCTTCCTGCTTCAACATAGCAGCAGTAGGTTTCTTAGGTTTAGCTCCAGTAGCTTTATTCTTCTGGGCTTTCTCACGAATGTTATTCCATAATGAGTTTTTCATAAGTATTACTTTTTTTTAAATTTTCTTCTGCCCATAATGGTTGGAAGTTGGTGTAATGGTTAAGTTTGATTATTTCTTCTTCTGTTTTTGCAATAGACAATGGAATAATATGATCTAAATGCCATTGCCCATGATTATCAAAACACATACTTTCTTTAAATCTATTTTCTATATAAATTCTAAATTCTTTAATTGTGCATCCCAAAATTTTTTCGGTTTTATATTCTTTGTTAAGGTTGTTTTTACTCCTTTTAAAAGAACCACGTATTAAATTCCTTGTACTGTGTTTAAATTTATATAAAC
>Ga0247723_1000413_pt1 | contig 29543 bp, 66 predicted proteins | sample MSEWelMarce5H_FC_FD_189079 | JGI IMG/M metagenome (GOLD analysis project Ga0247723, IMG submission 189079) | Subsurface sediment microbial communities from gas well in West Virginia, United States - MSEEL Well Study Marcellus 5H_FC | ecosystem: Environmental > Terrestrial > Deep subsurface >... | reverse complement strand
GTCGCCAGCCTCACGAGCCTTGTCAAACGCCTTGTTATCAACGGTAACTTTCGTGACCGCCTTGTAGACGCTGGCTGTGATGAGTTGGGCGAGGGCTTCGGCGTTGAAATTGCGACGCTCTGCTTCGGTCATGATGACGGTTTCGCCGTTCACGGTTTCGCTGGTGATATCGCTCTGAGCGAATGTCTCGGTGAGAATAGCCTTAGCATTGGCTACTGCTTCCTCAGCCATTTTCTGAACTCGCAGGGCGTTGATGTACGCCCATGCTACTTGTTGGGTATTGGTTAGGTTGCCTGCGGAACGCTCGGCATTGGGTGAATGTGTCACGGGAACTACGCTAGCGACTACAACCTGAAACAACAACCTGCCCAAATAATAATTTTGCGTGACGCTCGTCACATCGGTTGTGGGCTTTCCGCCACCGACAATGTAGGCGTATGGGCGCGCGGAGTTTATCGTCTTGATAGCCTAATACCAACTTGAGTGACAAAAGACACACAAACTTTTTTCCGAAAAATATATAGACCCTACATATGTAGACCCTACATTTCCAAACAAACAAACAGCACGAAAAACGAACCCTACAAAAGTAGACTCTACATTTCCGGTCGGGGCTCCCGAACCGTTTTGTATGTGTTGCTAACTCATACGGTGGTGGAAAGCCCATGACACCCCCTGTATGCTGGGGTTTTGTCGGCTACAAAACAATGACAAAATGGCTACATTACAGACACCCCGTTTTCAGGGTGCTCAGCGGAGTGATAGCCCCGTGATATCACGCTTGTTTTGGCTTACGCCAATTCCTTTCCGCCACCGTATGCTATTGAGACAAGTATGTGAATGTAAGTTACAGCCCCGTTTTTTTATAGTTTCTATTTTTAGGGCGGGGCTGCGCCGAAAACTTATCCACAGGTTGGGTGGTTGTCCACAGGTTTTTCCACAGGTTGGGGATAACTTTGTCCACAGGTTTTCCACAGGTTGTGGATATCTCCGTTTTTGGGGTGTGGATATCCTTGGGGATAAGGGTTGTGGATATCTTTTTGGGATTGTGGATATCTTTTTGGTGCTGTGGATTATTGACTGTGGGGCGTTTCAGGGGGCAATGGGGGCATTTGTCCTGTTGGTTCTGTGGGGTGTTGGTGTTTGGTCGGTGTGGGTGGTTGGGGGCGGTCTGAGGGCGTTTTAGAGGGTTATGGTGAGAGATTATTCGCTGTCAGGGTTTGCCCATCGCACACCTCGTCGGAGAACGCAAAAAGGGGAGCAGGTCGCCCCACTCCCCTCATGCTTGACGCTGGTCGGCTCAACCGCAGAAACGCTCGCCCCACTCCTCAGATTGAGTCCAGCGGAACGCTTCACGGGCTTCCTCAATGAACGCCAAAGCCTCATCGCTGAGGAACTCCTCGTTGAGTCCGTACACCTTGCCTGAGCCGTTACAAGGCTCGCAGGTCTCGTCAAACGCTCCGCTGAAATAGCCCTCACGGAACTCGTCAGACCAATCCTCAATCTGTTCGTGATTGAACGCTCCGAAACGGCGTGAGTGTCCACCGTTGCCACGGCAGTAGTCGCAGATTGTCCACTCGCAGGTCAATGGCTCTTTGGCAAGTTCGCCGTCAGCCATCGCCTCACGCAGGCGTTTTACGAGGTCTGCCTCGAATGCGATGCTGTCACGCTCAAAGCGGTCTCGCAGGTAGTCGGTGTCATGGTTCATTTAATTTTTCCTTTCGGGTTGGGTTTTTTGGGTTGAGCCTTTTCACGACTTGCTCAGGTCGTTGTTGTTAAAAGTGTGCGTTTGCCCATTCGTCGTAAGAGATGCCCTGCTCGGCGATTTCAGCGAGAAGGCGATGCTGTTTGGCGAGCGTGTTGTGAATACAGGTGCTTACCGAGAAGGCGAGTTCACGCGCTGGTGAGTCTCCCCCTTTGTGCTTCTTTATCCAAGTGTCCAGCATTTGACGCAGTTCGGTCGCCAATGCGGTCAAGTCATCTTCTAGGTCGGCTAGGGCTTCGGCTTTGGCTCGTTCTTCGGCTTCGGCTTTGGCTTCGGCTTGGCGTTCCAATTCGTAGATGGAAACCGCTACGCCGTTCACCATTCGGTATTCGCCCGAAAACATACGCACATCGTTGAAATGGCTGGCGGTCGCCTTGTCCAACTTGCGGACTTTGCGAATGACTTGCGCTTCGGTCTTACCGCCGAACTCGGCAATGATTTCGTCGTCGCTGTAGCAGGCGTAAATAGTGCCATCGCCTTCGCCTTTGTTCATCAGGTCAATGCTGGTGGCTCGCACCAATTTGAGCAGGTCGTCGTGGTTCATGTTGTTTCGCTTTCGTGTTGGGGTTGGGTTGAAACTCCGTTTCTATTTACTATCCAGCCAAATAACAACCTCGTGTGACATAGAACACACAAAAAACTTTTCCACAACCTGTGGATTGCCGAAGAGTCGCCCTGTGGATAACTCCGAAACCGCCCTGTGGATAAGTTGGGCTGTGACCTGAGTCACCCTGTGGATAAGTTTGACGCCCTGTGGATAACCTGTGGACAACTCTGCCTGTGGATAAACCTGTGGATAACTCTGCCCGCAGCCCCGATTCTAAAAGTAGAACCTATACTTGCTAACTCGTACGGTGGTGGAAAGGAACAGGGGAACGGGGCTCCAGCACGGTTTCCCGCAAAGTTGGGGATAAAGGTGCGGTAGCCCCGCTGGACTTTTCCACAGGTTGGGGATAAGTCTGTGGATAAAGGGGCAGGGCTTGCGCCCCACCCCTCAGTCCGTGTCTCAGAGGTCTAGGTGTAGTCTCATGACTCGCTGGGCGAGTTCTTTCGCCAGATAGCAGTAGGCTTTGCCCAAATTTTCTTGGGTCATGGAGTTGCACCACGGTGACTCTACATTTGCCACGATGATGGCTTGGACTTCAGCGATTGCTGAAATGATTTCTTGGATATTTGCCTGCGTGTCACGCTCGGCTGGGGTTTGTGTCATGAAGAATACTCTACTAACTGTTTCTGTAAACAACAACCTCACCGCAAAAAGATTTCTATTTTCTTTTCTTCCGTCGCTGTCAAATAATCCACCCACAACGCCTTGCTGTTATGCCGTATGGAAGCGAGAGTGTCTCCCCTTGAACGCAAACCAGCGAGAGCCTCAGCGACCTCTGTAACGCTGTCTGGTGGCATGAACTGTCCGATGACATTCCGCCAACCTTCGCCGTGACATTCCGAAACCCTGAACCCACACAAAATGTTTTTGTGGTTGCTGTTCTCTGAGAGTTCAATGCTGATGTTCGTTGAAGGGTTGATGTGCCTCACCTCGTCGTGAGCGAAGTCGTCTATCCATGCTGTGAGCGTGTCCGTGAGTGGGCGGTATCGGAGTGTGAGTTGTTTCTTCATATGTTCCTTGTGAGTTTATCGTTGTATAGCAAAAAGCGGTCGCCACCCATGACACAAAAGGGTAGCGACCGCCGTGCTTGCTTACTCAACCCAATTACGAGTAAGAGTCTCCTGAGTCCCAATCAAGACCGTCGTCGTTGTAATTCATGGCAACGGTATTCAGTTGTCCTTCAACGGTTTGGGATTTGAGGCTGAAGCCGAGAACGCCACCGCCTGTTTCTTCGTCTAGGTAGTTCCAAAAGAAGCCCGTTACCAACAGCGTGAGTTCGGGGTTCTCTGCGAGTTCGTTGTCGGTGTAAAGGTCAAGCAGAGTGTGTCCTTGACCTTCGTAGTTCAGGCAGGTTTCGGTTTCGTCAATGGCAAGCCAAATGCGACGGAGTGTTTCGTCAATCTGCTGGTCGGATAATTCTTGTGTTGGGGTTTGTGCGTTTGTCATAGTGAGTACCCTATCGGCGTGTTTGTGGTTTCACAACCTTGAATAAAAAGATTTTTAGTGACGGATAGCAACCGTTGTGATTGCTATCCGCCACCATTTGATTAGACGAGTTCGTCTTCGTCTTCTTTTGCTTCACGAGCGATGACTTCGCTGGGGACTGCGATATTGCGGAAGTAGATAACGATGCCACGACCCATTGAGTCGTACGATGGCGACGACAACAGTTCTGCGAGTCCGTCATATGAACCAATCTCCAAAGCGAAGTTGAACGCATCAGAGAAGCCCTCAAAGGTCAAGCCTAAGCACTGGTCGCCGTACATTCCACGACCGCTGTACGACATGATGTCCTCGCCGTCTGTGTTCATGAAGCAAGTCTCAATGTGGTCAAACTGCTCGCTGGTTAGTTGTTTCTGTGTCATATGTGTTTCCTTTCGTTGGGTTATATGAACAATGGCTACGCTACAGACCAAATAGAGAAACAACAACCTGTAAACAAAAATAATTTATTATTTTCTTTTGTGACGCTTGACACAAAAGGCTTTCCGCCACCGTATGCTTTTGAACCACAATATGAATATGTCTGTATCTGTTGGAAGTTGTAGCCCCGTTTTTTCTGTTTTTTCGTGTTGCTAACTTTAACGGTGGTGGAAAGGAATTGTAGAGTCTACTTTTTCTAGCGGGGCTGCCGATTTTCTTTTCCACAGGGTGTGGATAAAGGTGTGGATTTGTGGATATCTTCGGCGGTTGTCCACAGGTTGTCCACAGGGTTGTTCACAGGGTGTGGATAAAGTTTTCCACAGGGTGTGGATAACGGGTTGTGGATATGTTGTGGATAAGGTTGTCCACAGGTTTGTTCACAGGTTGTGGATATCGTGTTGTGGGGCGTTTTGGTTGTGTTTGGGAGCATTTGTCCTGTTGGTATTTTTGTGCCAGCACTATTTATCATCTTACTTTTTTGAGACCGTCACAGAGCGTTTTACGATGCTCTCAGAACGAACCACACACTACCAACACGCACACTTTCACGCCTGCGTTTGCTGGCCGTATGCGTAACCGTTCCGCTGGCCATATCAACCGAGACTCCGACGCAAACAAAAAAAAACGGGGAGTGAGTCAGGTTGTTAGCCCGACCCACTCCCCGTTCGGGAGTTGGATTGTTCCCTACTAGGCGAACACTCGCACCGCTTGGCGAGTCAATGGGAAGTCGTCTTTCAACAGACGAGAAATGCTCGCCACATCACGGGTTGTGTTGCGGATAAGCGAACGGTGTTGCTCGTAGCCCTGAACCGCCATGACAGCATCAAAGGCTGTCTCCTGACGAGTCGCCTCGTTCCATTCGGCAACGATGCCGTCAAACTTGTTGTCATACAAAGTCTGACCACGACCCTCGTCCGATGGACGCTTGCCCAACAGGTGAGGAATGACGGACTGAGTGAGAACACGCTTGTCGGCAGGAATGGCGAGCAGACGGTCAATCTCTTTGTCAAAGTTCTCAAACGATGTCACCATCATTGCGAGTGAGTCCTTTGCGCTCGTAGCGATACCTTCGGCATTGCTGGTGTGGCGAATAGAGAAGCCCGTCTGAGCGTTCCAAGGCGTGAAAGTGTTCTGACAGACCCACAGTTGGTTCATGAACTTCACAGCCAACGGGTGTGAACCGTCGTGGCTGGTGTAGATGCCCATGTAGCGAGTCATTTGGTCGTTGCTGTCGCCGTCTTTGCGGACGACTTTCACCATGTCGGTGAACTCAACGACGATGAACAAAACTTTTCCGCCCCACAACTCAACAGCGGACACGGGCTGTGCGTCGGTACGAGCCGAGAACAGTTCGTCGCAGTATGAACCGAGAACAGAGTTTTGGACGACTCCGTAGTTGTTGCTGTGAACGCCCAACATCGTGTTGGTGTCGGTACGGTACACAACTGACATTTGGTCAGCATTGGTGAGAGCGAGTCCCTTGTCAGCGAGTGTCGCCTTCTCAACTTCCCAATTCATGCCAGCGGTAACGAGTAGTTCGTTGCCATCACGCAATGTGTCTGAGATGAGAGCCTTGCGACCCACGACTTCACCTTTGGCGTTTCGGCTTTCACCGAGTCCATGCCAAGGTGCGACTCGGAACGCTCCGCTTGTCACACCGCCTAACACGCCGTCTTTATCTAGTCCCATTTTGGGTTGTCCTTTCGTTGTCCCCTGTGTCGGGGTGGCTAGAGTGGTTCTCTGCGCCGTCATTAGTTCTATCGGCTTGGTTAGTAGATAACAACCTGTCTCGCTAATATTTTCAGAAATATTTTTGCGAACTATTTTTTTGTGTTGCGTATATATGTGTGGCGGTTCGTTTCGGCGTTCGTGGTGTCTTGTGGATAACCTTTTTGCCCTGTGGATAACTGTGTTATCTGTCTGTCCACAAGGGTGTGGATAACTTGGCCTGTGGATAACTTGGCCTGTGGATAACTTGGCGAAGCCTGTGGATAAGTCGGCCAGCCTGTGGATAAACCTGTGGATAACTTGGCCGAGCGTCCGTCGGCGACAGCCCCGTTTTTTCTTTCTCTTGTGTTTCTAGTTGATACGGTGGTGGAAAGGAAATTGTGTTGTGTGTTTGTATAGCAAAAAGCCCCTCACCACTGGTCGACTGGGTGAAGGGCTTCGTACTCTGACTGTTCTTTTTCCCAATCCAGCAGACAGTCAGGGCTGTTTGGTTTGGTTCGGTGTGGTTGCGTTAGTTTCCGACCTGCTGACCACACCTAGTTGCCGAGATTATCACTAGCGGTTGTTTTCGCTGGCGAGTATCAAGGCAAATGCTGTTTGTTTCGTTATCAAACAATGTGTGACGTTTTTTTTTATCGCCATACTCCTGTTTTGATGCGGACAAGACTCGTTGCTTCTTCTTTTGTTGTGCGTACGCCGAGTATGTTCCACAGGTAGTCGTAGGCGACCCAAGTGTCGTAGCGTCCCCACCAGCGTGTTTTTGCTGGGACGAGGTAGCCGACTTTTGCTGTCTTGTATTTCTTTCCTGCGTAGATGGTTGCGAAAGTGTTTTTCATAAGTAGTACCCTATCGTCGTTGTTGGCTATTCACAACTTGGTGCGATAAATATTTTTATTTCGTTGAGAGGCAACCAGCCGTTCCAACCTTTATCGTTTATCCCTTTGAGTAGTATTTGACTGTCACGATTTTTGTTTGGGATTGCGATGAACTTGTCGCCGTGTTCACGGACTCTGTTGCGTGTCCGCTTACTAGCGGTTTGTCCGTTGATGGTGACAATGACTTCGGTTGGTTCTGTCAGTTGCTCAATGTCAAATGTCATTCTTCTTCCCATTGGAATGGAGTGACGGTGATGACTCCTGTGCCATCGTGGTGCGAGAGAACGCCCGTGAGATGGTCGTCGTGAACGGTTACTTCTAAACGCCATTCTGTGCGGTCAGGTGTGATTGACTCAAGCAATTTTTCGGCAGTTCGTGCGTGGAATGTTCCGCTGACTGTTCCGTCCCATCGTGGGAAGCCTTCAATACTGAACGGCTGGTTATCATTGGTGAATAAGTGTTGAGTGATGTTCTCAAAATCTTCTACCTGTTCGTTCCAGCAGTCTCCCCAGCATTCGGGGGCTGTTTCCCATTCGCCTACTTCTTCGTTGTAGGTGGCACAGATACAAGCGTTGGTGATTGTTGCGGTGTATGTTCCGCTTTCGGTGGGAATATTGTTTGTAGTCATAGTTACTACTCTACTGTCGTATCTTTATTTTGACAACCTCTGAGTAACTATTTTTCTGCTGACTGTTCAGGTAAGAACTTCATTAGGTGCTTCTCCGAAACCGAGTTCACATAGTCTTGTGCGTCCTTGACATAAGTAGCGAACCTCTCGTATGCGACAAACGGCAGAACTTCGTCATCTTCCGTCCCTACGATGCCCGTCCACTCTTTGACAGAAACGAAACCTTCGCCGTCCTTGATGAGTGCGACTTCATTATTCCCGTTGATGCTCGCAATGGAGAAGATGTAGGTGCTTCCGTCGGCACAGGGTATCTGAATGTGTATCACATTGTGTTTGATATCTAGATAGTCAGTCATAGCGTCCTAGTTTAGTAGCGGTTTGAGTAAGTTGCGCAAGTCAAGCAGACGGTCAGTCATATCTGCCGACGAACAGATGTTCGTGCTTCCGATGTCTTTGAGTGTTGCGTCAATGATGGTCAGACAGTTACGAACTGCGGTCAGTTCTAGTTCCCGTTCACCTACAACGATTTCAACGAAAGTGCTTTCGTCTGTTGTATCTATTTCGTTAGTAGTCATAGTGTCCCTTTGCTCATTCGTGCTTCGTCCCACATTTTCCAAACTTCTGCGAGGTAGCCAAGTTTCGTTCTGTCATCGGCAAGAATATCGTGGTTGTATCCATCGTACTCGCCTTCTAGCGACATTGTGCCGACGATTACGCAAGTTCCTGCGAGGATACGACCAAAGAGTGCTGAGGCAATGGTGTTTATTGGCAGTCCGTCTATGATGCCCGTGTCGTGGACATAGCCGACGATGTTCTCTTTGTAAGCGCAGTCAAACCAACCGCCGACAGCGGTGTTGATTAGTTCGCTGATTGGTTCGCCCGCTTTGACTTCTAGTCGGTATGGTGCTGTTTCGGCAGGGATAATGAATAGTTCAGTTATTGTGTCCATAGTGAATACCCTATCGGCTCGTTGGCTGAATACCAACCTCTGATGTGTGTTTTCTGCGACTCAGTTGTCAAGTATTTCTGAAACTACCAAGATGACGAATACTCAAAGTCCCAATCGTTGGGCATAGTGAGCAAACGGTCAATAGTGTCGGCGGTATAGGTCAAGCCCTCTATGTACCACTCGCTGTAGTCCGTTGAGCCGAAGAAGAAACCGTTAGAAGTCGGCAACAGTTCGTCAGCGAGCGTGGTGTCGGCAAGAACCTTACGACAGGTGTCTCGCAGTTCCTGTAACTTCTCTCGCCCGACAAAGACCGTCTGACATTCGTCCACGCCACCCTGACACTCCTGAACGAACCAGTTATGGATAGCGTTCTGCTTGCGCCATTGAGCGACTTTCACTTCTATAAAAGCCGTTGGGAAGTCTGTTTCCATAAACTCCCCAACCTTACTGAGGGCGACAAGCGAGGCAAACAGTTGCTTGCTCTCGTCATTGCCCCAGTCTCCGCTGTGGGCAAACTTCTTTGCGTACAAGTATTGGTCTAATCCCATTTCTGTTCCCTTTTGTTGTAGTTGGTGTTAGTGTATCGCCTAGTTAGATAGATACCAACCTGCGACGGAAAGTTTTTTATGCGACTTCTTCGTCTAACTTTTTCAAGTTTTCTTGTGCTTTTCTCAGGTCGTCTTTTGCTTTCGCCAAGTTTATCTCTGCTTTTTCGTAATCCCGTATTGCTTTGAGTTTTTGTGGCGACGGCAGTAAGCCTCTACTGCGAGCAATGACTATCTGCTTTGTTGCTGTTGATAGCGGTATGCCTAGTGTCTGAGATACTGCTCGCTGGACAGGAATATTCGCTCTAAACGCCTCGTTATAAATAATTGCGACCTTGCGCATATCTTCGTCGGTAGGTGCTTTACCTTGACTCATTCCTCGTCCTCGTCGTCAGGCTCGTCGCACTCGCCGTAGCAGTCAGGCTCGTCGCAGATATCGCAGTACACCTTCAATTCTTTCTCGTAATTCCAAGCGTCGTCCTGAGAGATGAGACTCTCATAGCCTGCGTTCGGGTTCTCTCGGTCTGTGGTGACTGCGTTGATGAACTTCAGTCCGCAGGACTCGTCCCACCAAGTGAGGAGAGTGTCCAGCATTTCTTTGGGCGTTCCCGTGAAGGTGCGGTCAGTACAACTTGTGCCGTTGTAGTTCTCACGAAACCAGTCGGCTTGTTCGTCGTCCATTGCCAAATACATTTTGTGGCAACCGTCCCAAGCGATAAGGAGAGCGTTCTCTAATGCGTCTGCTACTGGTTCAAATAGTTCGTGGAGTGTTGTGGTCATTGCGAGTCCTTTGCTTGTAGTTGGATAGATAGTGGTTGTAGCGAGCAGTTTTGGGACTTGCTCAGGTCGTTTGGACTAAACCGCTTCGGCTTCGTCCAACATTGTTGTCACGCCAACTGCGTCGTCCACTTCAATGGCTGTGTAGTCCGTGTACGAGGTGAACTGTGCTTCCAACTCTTTGGTGACTTCGCCACTAGCAAGAACTTCGTCCCACTTGTCGGTATCAACGCTGGTCTTGGTGACACGGCGGAACAGGTCGGCGGTAACCAACTTTTCCAAGATGGACACTTTGTAGTTGCGACGCTTCTTGAATACGGTCTGAACTTTCTTACCGTCAATGAACGCTTCAGCAATGTTGTTTTGTCCGTAAACCTGAATGAGCAAGTCTTTGGCGGTAGCAACCGCTTTCTTTGCTTCTTTCTCGGCTCGGAGTGCCATTAGGTATTGCTTGGCAACCATTTGGGCTGGGGTCATTTCCATTTGTCTGTCCTTTCGTTGGGGTTCTTTCAGACACTTAGTACGCTAGCGGTGTGTTTTGTAAACAACAACCTCAAGCAAGAAATATTTTTTGTTATTCAGACTTTTCGTTGAGTACAGGAACGATGACTGTTGCGTATCCGTGTTCATTGTGTTCAAGTCGTACAACGCCACCAAGGATTTCGGGAGAGATGATGTCAATGCGGATAATGGTGTTGCCAGCCACATCTGTGGTGACTTCGGCGGTGATGATTTCGTGTTCATCTGTTGAACCGTCGCCGTTGGGGATACTGATGGTGAGTGCTTTGTTTTTCAATCGGGGTGTTGTCATAGTGATTACGCTAATGGTGAATAGGCAGAACAACAACCTCACTCAAAAGAATAATTATTATATTTAGACAGCGAATAGATACATATATATAGACAGACAGATAATAGTTGGTGATAGGCAGACACGCACAAAGGCGAGAGCAAGCCCGCAGTCGCACCCGTAGCGTCTTGGCTGAGGCGACTAACTACTATATATATATGTGTTGCTAACTCGTACGGTGGTGGAAAGGACTAGGGACACTAGCCTTGAGTCGCTTCTACCTCATCAGTAATCTTTGCGATGTCAATGCCATAGTGAAAGAGCAACATATTCTTCGCTAAATCCATAGCAACCTGTTCCAACTGTTCACCATCTGCGTCAGCAATATCAGGTTCAAGCAAATCAAGTTCAACACCCATACGCAATGTGAATAAATCACTCACGAAGGTAACCGTATATGGAGATATTTTAGTATCCATTCACCTACTCAGTTCTGTTCCAAACATCTTTGATAAAACTAAAAACTTCTTGCGTGACAATTGTTTTCCCATTTTTCTTGACTGTTTTGCGTCCTGTGCTTTCCAGACGCTCAACAATTTCTGGGCGTTCTTCTTTGAGTCGCTCCATAAAGCAGTCAGCAAACCTAATCTCTGAGGCGTACAAAACATATCGTTGATGAACGGTAACAAGAAAGTCTGTGTATTTCATTCCGTACCTTTTTCGTTCCCAATATATTTAGTGAAATTGACGATATTTGTTTTGTTGAGTGATTATCTTCTGTACAGACTCAATTTGTAAACCGACCACCTGAGCAATTTCTGCTATAGCGAAACCTTCGCCACGCATTTTCCAAATAGTATTTCGGCGTTCCCGTAACTTGTCTCGCCGTGCGCCGACAGTAGAGAGCATAATACCTAGTCTTGACTCCGCTACTCCAAGTCGTTGTGCTATTTCGGGATAGGTGCGTCCTTGCTCAACGAGTCGCAACGCTTCTGTCGTCTGTTCGGGTGTCATTACTTATCCCAAGCCTCGTTGTCAGTAAGGAGTTCTGTTGCCGACGCAATAGCGTCGCTGAGGGTGTGGTTCACACAGTCCGCCCAACCTTGATTGTCGGCGTACAAATCAAACCAAGAGTTATTTATCCACTCAATAGAACCGTTCTCGCTCATCTGAAAGATGTCAATGTCGTTGTTGATGCCGTATTGTTTCCATTGGTCGTAGTAGCGAATAACATCGTGTCCCTTTTTCCAATCGGTAGGGTCGTATGCGAGGTGTACTCGTACTTCTCCGTCGGCATAGATGTGAATGGAACGCTCGCCGTTACTGACGGTGGCAATGATGTCGTGATGGTCTGCTGAGTGCGAGTACCATACGGAGTCCTCACGCCCTTGAGAGCGTTCGTCGGGCTGATGCCAAGTGATGTTTATGGTGGTGGTCATGTTGATTAGCCTATCCCTCTATTTGGCGTTTGTCAAATGTTTTGTGAAAATGGTGTGTAAAAAGCAAATGTGTACGCAAGCATGAACTCGGAAAGAATGTACCCCGTATAGATATCAGAGTCATCTCCTTCTTCGTGGACAAACACCATGTAGAGCAAAAGTATGTCTGAGATGAGTGACCGAGCATTTGCTTCGTTCATGTATGTTCCGCTAAGAGCGTCTTTCGCTCCGAGGGTTGCTCCTCGTTCTCCTGCTTTATCTGCGAGCGTTTCTAGTGTCGGTATGGTGTTCATGCGTTTTCCCACTTTGCGTCTGTCATACGGTTGTATCCGACTTGGTAACCCAATTCAAAAAGTACGCAGAGTTCTTCTGCGCTTATGATGTCGTACGGGTCGTCGCCTTTGAATTGTTTTCCGACGACGATGATGTCTGCGATGATTTCTTCAGGAACGCAATCTTCAAATGAGAACATTCCGAGGTATGCGTCGGCTGAACCGATTTCTACCCCTTTATCAAATGCCTGTTTGATTAGTTGTGGGATTGTGGTGGTTGTCATATTCAGTACCCTATCGCCTAGTTTGTGGTTTAGCAACATTTTCTTTCACCATTTTTCTTTTGGAGTTCCGAAAGGGTCTTTCTTGTCGGAGTCGCATACCCAATCGGGCTTCTCAGTCGGGTCACATACCCAATGCTGTCGCTTCACCCAACTACCCGTTGGCATCTGTACCCATACATCGCCAACAAGGGTGGCAGGATAAAGTTTGCTTCGTCCGTCAGTTTTTACCCATACGAGTCGTTTCTTACAATGAACGCAACCCAAGAGCGTTCCTATAGAGGCGTTCACAAACTCTTTGTAATCCTTAGAAATAGCCTCACCTTTACGATGAACCTCTCGCTTGAATAGATATGCGCCCTTGCGATATTTACCGCTTGACCACGGCTCACGGCGCATGATTGGATTGAGAGTGTGCTTGTCTTTCCCTGTCAAAGAGGAACTGTTTGTTAGTGGTGTCATAGTGAATACACTACAGGTCACTACAAAAAACAACAACCTTGCTAGTAATTTATTTTATAACCAGCCACGCATATAGTAAAAGAAGCGAGTAAATCGTGAAGGGGTCTTGCGTAGACTGCGAGCAATGAGTTCGCCAGCCCTGTTTATTTTGACGACATCGTCGGGGTAGTCGTGCGCTCGCCAACTGTTAGCGTCCTCAAAGTAGTTGATAAGTTCATCGGTGGCGGAAAGCATCTGCTCTGCCGTGACGATTTCGTCGTTGAAAGTGAACGGATTATCTTCTGTGCGTTCAAGGAACTCCCCAATCGCAAAACTGATTGCTTCTGCTGGGGTACAAAGTGTCCAATACCCGTCCAAGATGCCGAACGCCAAGTCTGATAGTTCTGCTTCAGTTTTCATATTTACTCCTCGTAGGTTCATATTTTGTTGTTCTTCTTCCGCTTCTTCTGTGAAGGAAGTTTATTCTCTCGTACCTGTTCGGGAATGATACCTTCGTCAAAGTTCTTGATGAGGTTCTTCATGTCGTGTACGGGGTGGCGACTGCTTCGTGGGGTATTTGGTATTACACGCTGATACCCCCCAAGTCTAACGATGATGTGGTTACCGCCTGATATCCGTAGCGTTCCACCTCTTGCGACTATTTCTCGCAGGAATGGGCGGACATCTTTGTGTGTGCCTCTGATGATTGAGTGGTCGTCCATGTCACTAACCTACCGTCAAGAAGTTATAACAACAACCTGTTAGGTAAGTTTTTTGAGAAATACTATTCACTCCGTCTCCCCGCAAAAAAGTAAATGCTACATTTGCGCTATGAGAACAATCGCTGAAATCATTGAACGAAACATTGAGGCTGGAGAACACTTCTTTGACGAAGATGCTATGCGTTTCTGTAACAGCACAATTCACCCAAATGTATACGGAGACTTCTTTGTTACTTCGGAAGTTCCACCTAATTCAGACAAGCCGTACTATACGGTTCGTTACATAGATTGGGAAAGTGGGCGAGTGGAAACATACGGCAAGTTCTTGGGTTTTGAGTCGTTGCTTGAAGCCGAGTTGGAAGCCGAGTGCGCTAACTCTCAAGCGCGCTCAATGTAATCGCAGTTACTTGTCGCCTTTAACATACTTCGCTACCGACGAATATGTGTTGTCGCTTTTCAGTTCCATCACATACACGGTATAGCGATTAGCGAAATTGCTGGCGTACTCATTTAGGAGTCGCTTCACTAAAGCCAAACGCTCCAACGCTTCGTCCTTGTTTGTGTACGAACGGTAAGCGCGTCCTTCTTTTTCCCATTCGGACAGAACGACATATTCAACATTTGATAACGGTACAGATAACTCAACGCCGTTAGTGAAAACGAATGTTCCCATAGGCTTCACACCTTTTTTCAGAACTCCTGTGGGATTACTCATTGTTCCTCATTTTTTTTTGTACCAAATCTTCTACTGCTTCGTTTGGCGAGTAGCCTATCCCTAGTTGCTGAGATGATGCGCTTGCCCAAAAAAAGGAACATTCATCGTCATCGCCTATTGCTTCTACAGGGAAGCCATGTCCTGAGTAAGCGAACCAAGAGCCACCCTCATAAACGCCCCCGTAGCGTGTTTCCCTAACAACGATGGGATACATGAATAGTCTGTGGGGGACTGCGAATGGTTTATGTTCGTCGGGAATGTAACCGCTAAATCCGAGTGAGTCGTTCATAGTTCTATTGGCATAACGATGATTGGCGTTTTCTCGCCCATCCACGAACCTACGCAGTTGAAGTCAATATATTCCATCGCTGTCTCGTCGTCCATGCCATCACGCTCCATAAGCACCTCTATCATTTTTTCGTATGAATAGACGGCTAAAAATGGTTCGTTAATGCGTTGTGAGAAGCCGATACAGGCTTCGTCAAAACCGTCCATCAAGAGGGGTGTCTCACCCATCTGCCCTAAGTATTCCTCTAGTGCTTCTCTTGTCATATTCATTTTGTTCCCCTTTGGTTGTGTGTTGTGTTCTATTGAAGCGTCTTTATATCTAAATGGATTGAACTCCACGATACCCCCTATTGTTTATTTTTCCAATACTTGATTGCGAAAGAGCCGACAAAGATTGCGACTAAACTAAAACATAAGACTACAGCGTCAATGCTCAAAGTTATCGTCATCTCTACTTACCGCCACAACACTTACGGAAGCCAAATCCACGCTGAAGCATTTTTGGGCGTGGCTTAAACTTCTTCTCTGTCTCTTTAGGAGTTTCTTCGGGCTTGTCGTTGTTTTCAGTCATAGGAACATATTACCTTAGTTGTCTAGTCACTATCATCAAGCCCGTTTTCCTCTAGGAGTAGGGCAAAAGCGTAGTCCACATCGTTATTAGGCATATTTTCAAGGTGCAGAATGGGTACATTTTTTTCACCCGTCCAGAAGTCACAGTATTCCATTAGTGGGAGTTTCTGGGTATCCCTGTCCAACATAATCCATTCACCAATGTGGGCTAGGTAATCAAACTTGCGTCTTGTGTATTGAAGGTCTTGAGCAACGACATCTAGGTAAGCGGAGTCGGACTCTTTGTTGTAATAGCAGATTGCTTTCACACGCCACTGCACAGAGAACAGTTTTACGCAGGTCGTTGGGTCGTGTTCTAGTCCCATCTCTTTGCGAGCCATGATTTCGCCTTTGATGGCAATGATTTCTTCACGCCATTTTTCTACTTTTTCTAACGAAATGCCCATCAGAATAATCTTTCTTGGTTGTGTGCTTGCGGTGTGCCGTATTTAGGGAGACAGAAGTCGTGAACATACAGCCATTCGTCGGACTCCACTTTGGCTAGTGTTTTCCCGTTCGGTTTTACCCAGCCTTTTACTAGACTGAGCGACGAATTGGATTTGATGTCTATTTCCAACTGGCACACACAGCAGGTGTGGAGTGGGGGGAGTCCCATATTGCTTCTCATTCTTGGAGTTCGGACTTTTCAATAACGGCATCAGCAATCCATTCGGATACATCGTTGCCTGCGTCGTCCCATTCATCAAACTCTTTACAGATTTCTGTCCACGCCTCATCGGTGAGAATGTGTTCGTCGTCCGTCGGATAGTTCATGTCCTCTTTGAGCCACAAGAGAACACATACATCTTCGTTAGGGCTTTTGCCTTCCAAGATTTTTAGGAGTGATGAAACTTTCATTGCGCCCACCATTCTTCTATAGCGTCACGCATCACACCAACGCCACCGTCGCCCAAGTCCTTGACTTCATCGGGTGTGGCTTCATTGCGCATAATGTTTGAGAAACCGTCAATTCCCTTACAGACAACCAAGCGAACACGCATACGCTTAGGGTGCTGGCTAGGTGGAATGTCGTCACCTTCGGGGGAAGCGTAACCCGTGACTACTAACGCAACAGCGTCCAACTGTTCGGGTCGGTTGATGAAATCCAACAAGTCGTATGGATTGGGGGCTTCGCCCAAGAGGTACGCTCCATCGGGGTCGCACCCGTAGAGTCGTGCGTCCATCTGAAACTTGTCGTCGGCTGTGCGATGGACAAGTTCATCTATTGTTTTGGCGATAGCGGTTATGGTGGTCATTTTTCTCCTTAGTAGTAGTGAGAGTTACCCTATCGTTGATTGTTAGAAACAACAACCTGACATTCATTATTTTCTATAATCGTCAATATCTATTGGCTATTTGCCTATTATAAGATAGTCAGTGGTTTCTTCGCACTAACTTCAGTGATGCCAGCACCTGTCAGCCATTGCCCGTAGAGCAAGTCGTATCGCTTGTCTACGAGCAACGGTGGTGGAAAGGATTAGGGAACGAGTGGACGCAAGGCGATTGACTCTGCCTTAGCGAACTGGTCTTTACACAAGTTCTCTCCGCCAGCCTGAACGATGGAATAGTGAAGTTTTGCGTCATCATTATCCGATGAACCTTCGTTGATGCGACTAATCACATCATCGGCGGTCATGCCGTCGGTCATTAACTGACACCACAACTCACCAATTTGAACAACCTCTTCGTCAGACATCGGTGGTACTGCTCCGTAAAAGAAGTACACATCATCTAGGAATGAGATTTGTTCTGAAGTAAACACGACATCTGTTGCTGGGATTGTTTCGTTGATAATTTCTGATGTCGGCATAGGTTGTAGCGTAGTGCTTCCTACATCTTCCATTTTTGCTGAACAAGCAACGAGGAGAAGAACTGTTAGCGGTAGTAGGCGTTTCATGTTAGTTATCAAACTTGTAAGCCTGTTCAGGGCAGAAGTTGACGACAGCCGAAGCGACGACAGTGCCGAGCAGTTCTTCAATACTAGGGATACCGCCACCTGATGAGATGATTACCTCTAGCACTTCGTAGCCACTCATACCATTGCGCAAAGCGTCACAAGTTGTGTAGCCAGCGTCAATCATATCTTGGTCTTCTAGGTAGATAGTTTCATCGTAACCGTTGTAGATGTCAGAGATGAACTCTTCTTCGTCACTCCACGCCACAGGTGGCTGAGTGGGTGCTGGGGTCGCAATTGGTGCGTCAGTTGTCTTAGTCACCTTGACCGTTGTGGTAGGTGCGTCGGTGCTTGTCACATAGTAAGTCTTGCTTCCGCAAGCAGTGAGTGCCAAAAGGGCGACGACAAAAATAGACTTCTTCATATTTGTTCCTTTGGATAAAGGCTAATCCACTTTTGTAGCGTCGCCATTTGTGGTTAGGCTATCAGACCGAGTAGTCTGAAGAGGTAGTGTCCGTATGGATATCAGCGATTTCGCCGTGCGTCACCCGTGAGCGTTCCATTGAAGCAATCATCGCTTCTTTGCGTTGCTTATCAAGGTTGTCACGGCTGTCCCATTCACGCAGGTCTTGGAAAAGATTTGCGTTCATACTGCCATCGCTGTTGGGAACATACATCACATAAATATTGTATGTACCGTTTTCTTGTTTCCGTGTTGCCACTTCAATTTGCGCATACTTGCCGAGGGTGGGGGCGAGTGAGGAACGGTTTGACGCATTTTCACGAGCAAGAAACCAACTGTTCGGGTTCTTGACGATTTGTTGAATAATGCGCTGGACTGAACCAACTTTGTAGGCGTAACGATTGGGGTTGCCTTTGCGCCCAATGCGGTTTCCGCCTGCTCCTGCCTTTGGAAGTTCTGTCATTACAACAATATTTTCAGTATTCATTTTTACTTTCCTGTTAGCCCATAGTGGGTTTTGTTTATTGGTTATACGATATCGGCGTAAAGGAGTTGTAACAACCTTGTAGCCAATAATTCGTAGACTTTATTCGGTATCTTCTAGCCCGTGTATTTCCTTGACTTTACCTAAGGCTTCTTCAATAGCCAGTTGGATAATAGGGTCTTCCTCTATTCCAACAAGGTTTCGCAATACACGGTCATTGTCATACTCAGAGAATGTGTCGTCAAAAACTTTGATTACCTCGTCCGAGATGACAGGAATAATCCCCTTTTTCTGGAGTTCTGCGATGCGTTCAATGTGTTCGTATTCAATGGCTTCCTCATCCATAGCATCTTGGTATACGCCGATTGAATGGCAACGCCAACACATTTCAAGACAGGAGTCATCAGGGTTTGGGTGTTCGTTCTCAATGAGATAACGCACTCGCTCCAGTGGGTGATTCAGTTTCTCTAGCCCTTGCGCCCACAAGATGTATTCATCACTCATAACGCAAGTACAAGGAGCGTTGTCGTTGATGAGTCGGTGAAGTTCTTGCGCCGCCTTTCTGTAACGCATTGCTTCATCATAAAAATCCGTCATAGTTCATTCCCCTCTTCATCGGCAATGATGAAGTCTTTAAGGTTTGGTTCTCCGCTGAAGTCGTCCAAGATATATAACTCAATGCGTTCTAGAACATCTTCAATAGTGATTGCTTCATCGGCAGACAAGGGGTGTGAACCATCTTTGTCGTAAACGATTTCAGAGTCACGGTCTGTGTTTATCTGCTCAACGATGCCAGCAACATCATAGGTTAGTACCCGCATAACATTTATTCGTAGCGGTAAGTCAGTCATCTATTTGCTTTCCGTGAGTGATGGCATAAACCACCAAGAATTGTCAGTAATATACATTTGGGCATCAGCCAATGTCTCAAAGCGATGGAGAAAAACGACACTGCTGTTGCCTAGTCTCAAGCACCAGCCTCGTCCATCTAGTTCTTTCATACCCGTGTCGTAGTAGAGGGTGATACGGCGAGTCCATTCGGGGAGTGCGTCCATCACCACTGCTCCAATACAACGACTTTGTATTCTTGTTCGCCAGCCTCGTCGTCCAAAACCTTCTCAAACCCATCGTCATCGTCGCACTCAGCCCACCCCTTGACCCAATAACAGTTAGTGCTTTCATTAAGATAGAACGCTTTGTCATCGGCGGACATCGTTACCCAGTCCGAGGGTAGGAGTGCCTCGTCATTGACGATGTAGTAGTTCCACTCAAAAATCTTGACTCCCGATAACGGGTAAGTCTGTTCGGCGCACACCTTGTAGCCAAGAGGGTTCATACATTCTCCTCACTCATCGTTGCTTCCAAGATTTGGAAGTGGTAGAGAATGTCGTCCCAATCGTCCTCAGACCAATCAGGGTGGTCACCCGTAGCGTCTGCGTAGTTGAGCAGAGTGAGAGCGTCGTCAGCAAACCAACCTAAGTTGAGTAGCGTGTTCACCATAAATGGTGAGTGTCCACGAAACATCTCAGGGAGACAAGTGTTGTCGTATTGGAACATATGAACTTTCGTTCGCATATCATCGTTCCACGCACTTCCTCGTGAACGCTTGATTACTTTGTATTTATTATTGGTGGTCATATGGAGTACCCTATCGTTGGTTTCTAGCAATAACAACCTATGCCATAGAAAAATCGGGTTTAGCGAACCAATCTTTGAGTTCTTCCACGACAGACGAAACTGCGTCTGAACAGGCAGGAACTATCTTTTCTAATGGAGCGTTCCAATAAATCAGTTTGTCAAATGCGCCATTTTTTGTAGCAACTTCGTCGGTGAGATGAAGGTTTATGCTTGCTGGGTAACAGAATATGCGTTGCCAACCGTTCTGCGTCCATTCCATTGCCTCAATCCACGACTGAGCGTCGTAAGCGTTGATTTTGATTTGGATACGACACTTCGGGTGAGCGAGGCTTCCGTACACATTGAGACAGATATCTTGCTCGTAATAGAAAGTGCTTGCGCTAGTAAGTTTGTAGTAGTTCGTTCGTAGCCATACGACTGTTCGTCCTTCGGTAGTAATCATAGTAAGTCCCCTTTGCTGAAAGCGTTGATTTGTTTTTCTGTTCTGCCGTTTTTGATTGCGACGGCGACGCAGTTCTCAAAATCCTCGTCCACTTCCCACGCCCAGTGGTATAGGTCTGCGATGAGGTCAATAAGGATTTCCTCGTTGTCACGGGGTTCTCCAAATGTTTTGTCGTCTCGTTCCCAAGTCATATTGCGGAAACACTCAATAAGAATGTCTGCTCGCCGTAGTGGTGTTGTCATCATTTCCCCTTATTAGTAGTGAAAGTTACGCTATCGTTGATTATTAGAAATAACAACCCGTAGCAAGATATTTATTCTTCGTAGGTGTCAAACCCGTCAAGGGCTTCAGGATATTCCGATGAAGGCGACTTGAGTTCAGCAATGCGGTCTTCTAGTGCCTTGATGACGAGTTCTTTTTCGTTGGCGAGACATTCAGCCCAATCCTCGTACTGCGATTTGCCGACAGCGAACCCGATAGTGAAAGCGTGGTTGTATGTCATTCGTCGTCCTCGCTTTCCGAGTCGTCGTAGTCCCAAGCGTCTTGCTGAGAAATGAGACTTACGAAACCTGCGCTCGGGTCGGCGTGATTAGTAGCGACTGCGTTGATGAACCTCAGACCGCAAGAGTTGATATACCAACAGTCAAGTGCGGCGAGCATTTCGTCGCTTGTTCCCCGTACAGAGTATTCGTAGTTCTCCTCAAACCATCGTGCCTGCTCATCGTCTAATGCCACATAGATTTTGTGGCAACCGTCCCAAGCGACAAGTAGAGCATCGCACATAGCGTCTACTACTTTCAGGGCAATTAGTGGGTGTACCTCTTGGAGTTCCATCAGCAAATCTCAAATCCGTCGCACTCAATAAGAAACTCTGCGAACTCACGCACATTGTCTACAGCGAACGGATAGTTCGTTGCGAAGTGTTGTACCTTGCCGTGTCCGTGACAGGCATTACAGTCCCCGTGTGTGCGTCCAAGAATGATTGCGTCTGTCTCTGACAACTCTTTAGTAGGCATACCGTTATCAACACCGACAGTATCCGAACGGATACCCGTACCTTCACAGTAGTTACATTCCGATGTTGGGAGTGAAGCGAGGTATTCACGGTATTCGGTTTCGTACTTGGCGGTTACGCCCGTAGCGATATCGTTGAGAAGTCGCTGACCAAGTGCGAGTGCGTCGTCTGCGTCAAGACCGTCACCATCGTTGGAGTATCCACTATCAACTTTACGAGTGATGTCGCCGTGAAGTTCCTCACAGTAGTTCCATAGTGGTCGCCACCACCAAACATTATTGCGGAAGTAAGAACCCTTTTCGCTCTCTTGGTTCTTGCCGTATACATCCATTCCCATTGTGGAGTCCTTTCATAGTAAGTTCGCTACCTACTCTATGGACTTGTGCTTATAACAACAACCCGTAAGTCAAAAAACTTTGATAAATAAATCTGTACGGCAGGTTGTGGTTGTAATGATAAGACCCTAGAGTATTCCCGATGAACACCGCACCATTCACAATTACTCACCACGACGAAGGCTTGTCGTGGGACGACTCTTCCGTACTCAAAGGATTAGTAAACGCCACTGTTGTCGTTACGACAAGGGAAGGTTACATCTTTGACGGTGAAATCATTGCCGTTGAGGACGGAACTATCAAGATGACTAACGATGTTGTTGGCAATGCGTGGACAGAGATGACACTCACGCTGACGAGTATCACGAATATTCATTACTGCTGAATAAATCTCACCGCAAGGTTGTGATTACAAAGACAAGGCGATACATTACTGCTATGACTACTTACCACATTGAATACATCGTTCACTTAGAGGTTGAGGCTGAGAGTGAGGACGAGGCATTGAAACTCGGCTCACAGGAACTTCACAACAACGACGAACTTGCCAACGACTGCGAGTTCTTAGACATTGAAATCGTAAACAACGACGAATTAGGAGAAACAGAATGAAGTATTACCGTGTAGGCATTTTTGCGTCCGTGAATGTGGAAGCAGAGAACGAGATGGACGCAATAGCGCAAGCCCGTGACATAGTTATTGAGGGCGCAATCAAGACGCACGATTACGAGTTTGAGGCACAAGACCGAGAACTTGACCCCGACTTGGATTTCTTGGAAATGATTGCTCAGGAGAAGGCACTATGACGAAACTTGTTGTTCATATCGGTACAGGCACTATCATTGACGCTGACGAGTGTGTCATCGTTGATACCGATAAGTTTGATGACCACGACGAAGCCCGTATTTCGGGTGACGATTACTTTGATGACAGTGTTGTCGTTGAGATTGCCGAACGACTCGGTAAGCCACTCAACCTGACAGACTTGACATATCGCAATACGGTTGCGTTCTCTCCGTCTGCTCTCCGTAGCGAAGCAGAGGAGCAGTTGAGTCAGGGTTACGCTACTGATGACTCTATTGCCTATCTGACTTGGTGCGCTGAGATTGCTACTGACGATGAATTGAATGAGGTCGCTGGCTACATTCTGAACGACGACGCATTGTGGGGCGAGTACAACACAACGGTGATGGACGGTATGCGACAAGGTTTCGCTTGGTCTAAGGAGAAGAAGTGATGGATAAGTTTGTTACGCCTTCAGACTTCACGCTCAATGGCGTTGAGGTGGAAATCGCTTGGGAAGACGCACCCGAAATACTTGAGGGTGTCCGTATCATCGTGGACGACAACTGCTCGGAAGTGTTTGGCATTCTGTCTAACCCCGACCACCCTGAACACGACGAGTGGTCTGCGTGGGACGATGACATTTTCTATTACTGCGAGTCTGAACAAGAATGGAAAGACATTCTTGCTAATGGACACGACGACGGCTGGAAAGTTATTCAATAAATCTCAATCGTCAGGTTGTGGTTATAAGGATAAGGGGATAGGTTACTTGTTATGGAACTTACTAACGAACAAAACAAATACATTCTTGATTGGGCGCAAGCGAAGTTTGACGCTATGCCCGTAGGCGAATATGGCGGTGATTGGTGGGACGCAATCATTGACGAAGAAATCGGGTTGTGCCACGACATCAACATTTGGGACGACGAGAACGATGATGGTTTCGGAGTTACTACCGTGACCGCTTATCCGTTGTCGGTTGATGAGGCTGGCGAACTTGGTGCGAACTATTCCGTATTCGTTCGTGTTGGCACGATTGACCAACCTATCCGCCTCTATGTGGATTTGTCTTGCGACCTTTGTGGTGACCCGATGGGTGGCAAGTATGACGGAGATATCCCTACTCGCTATGGCGATGACGATGAAGTAGCGCACTTGCGTTGCGTGTACGAAATGGAGAAAGCGCAATGACGACTATTACTAACGACCCGTGTATCTATTGTGGCGACCCTACTGCTTTCGGTTCTACCTATCAGGACGGTTCGCTTGTCGGCAAGTTCGTGAACCGTATTCCTGCTGACCGTGAGGACGAGGAAACGGGCGAGTACCTAGACGGATACGCCTGTGCCGAGTGTGCTGGCTTTGAGTGCGACGAGTGTCGTGAACCCATCTACCTTGACTGCGAGACCCGTGTGGAGTTTCAGGACGAGGACGGGAAGTTTCACTACGGGAACTACCACACAGTTTGTTATAACGAAAAGAACCACGGTAAAGCCAATTACGGCGAGAACATTCCAATGGAAGGTGAATGAAATGGGTTTAGATAATATTCCGAGAGAGTACCCGTGTAAGGCGAGGGGCGTAGCAGTATTCGTTCCCGAACTTGACGCTGATGGTACGACGAAGTTACACGCTGATGGTACACAGAAACTTGTGATGTCGTGTTCTGCGACGAAAGAAGCAGGCGTATGTCCGTATCTCAATGCGCCTGACCTGCCTGAAAAGGGGGCGGTCAATGGTATGTATGGTATGTTCAGCGGTATGTTCGGTACTGAGTGTTGGTATCGGGGTAAATGGGGCGTTCACTTACTAGACCACTTGGGCGTATCTGACTACAACTTGTATGGCGGTGACAACGACGCTCTTGGTGAGGAAGGCTGTGAGTTGTTTGCTAACGAAATTGAGGACGCTCTCAACGAGTGGCTCACCGAACACGACAACACTTTCATTATTGACGGTGACGAACTCACCGATGATGTGCGCTACCTAATTTGGTGGTTGCGTTTCGTTGCCCGTGAAGCCGACGGATTTACGACTTGGTACTGATGAAAACTATAACTGTCACACAAACATACGAACTCGTTGTATCCATTGAGGTAGAAGTCTCCGACGAATATACCTATGACGATATGGTCAATTCATTTACTGACTTCCCTATCCGTGTTGATGTGAACGAAGTTTGGGAAGAAACAGAAAATGTCAAAGTCGTTGGAGTATGTGTAGACGCTCTTGTCTCTTTGACGGGTAGTGACGCTTTCGCTCTTTACGGAGAGAAAGATAATGAGTGGGTGCGCTTAGAAGAGAGTGACGATGAGTGACTTTCACGATTACAAGGGTGTTGCCCGTATGGACTTTGATTGTGCGACTGATGTCCGCAAGGAAGTTATTGTCCAAATGCCTAGCGACCCCGATGACTTACGGCAACACATCTGTATCGTTGTGTTCACTAATAAAGGTATCTCGTTAGAAGTCTACGAGGACGGCGAACTTGTCCGTACGAGTGAACTCACTTATCAAGAGGACTTTGGTATCGCTAACTGAGCGTATATCGGAAAGATGAAACAATGGAAAAGACTGTATTGACTCCTGAATTGGAGATGTATAAAGGGCTGTCGGGTACTGTCGTACTGTCGGGTATGTCTGTCACTGTCGTTGTAACTAACGCACGAAAGTGTTACGGGCGCACCGACTTGTATGTTGAGCCAACGGCTGGTGTCGGCGGTATTTGGGTAGCCCATCATAAGGTGCTGTTTGATAACCCCCCGATTATCAACGAGATTGTTGCGGTTGCGAGCAAGACTATCCGTGAGCAAATTGCGGAAGCGGCTACTAGGCGTACGGATATCTAAAAAGTTTTGCGACGAGGTTGGTATTACGATAATCAACCTTTAGAGTATTACTACTTACTACGAAAGGAATGTTATGCCGAACTGGTGCTACAACCGAATGAGCGTTACGGGTGACCGTGAGTCTCTTGTCAAACTCACTGAAGCGATTACCCGTGAACACGACCCGTCGCTCGCTGAGACCACGATGGGTGTCAAGCAAGTGGACTACGACTTGACCGTCTTGTTCCCCGTTCCTGAGGAACTCCGCATATCAGCGATGTTATTCAATACCGAAACTGACAACCCTGAACACCAAGAACTTCTCAAGAAGTACGAAGCAAACAAGGCGAAGTACGGTCACACCACTTGGTATGACTGGGCTATCAACAACTGGAGTACGAAGTGGTCGCCTCGCATTGAGGAGTGGACTATCAACGACTACCCCAATGGTAGCGAAATCTATGCGTACTACGAGACTGCGTGGTCACCTGCTGATGGGCTTATCTGTGAAGTGAGCAAGCAGTTCCCGACACTCTTGTTCGTAGTTTCTTCTGACGAGGAAGGTCGCTCGTTCTCTTGTGTTGGGGCGTTCAGTAATGGCGAGATGGTTGCTGAGGCTGGTTGCGAACTGTCTGCTAACAAAGTGCCTGAGCAGTTCCGTGAGGCTTATGCGAGAATAGATAACGAAATAGAGAATGGCACAAGCGATGAGGGTTACGACGCTTGGGACGAGATGAACGAACTTGACAGTGATGTTCTCGGCTGGCTAGAAACCGAAGTAAACAACCAACTGCGTGACAAGGGATTGCTACCAAAGTTAGGCGTATGACCCGTAGGTCGCTCGTCAGTATTTAGGAGCAGACTTCTTCTTGGGCTTGTCCTCTACGACGACTTCTTCGGCAGGGGCTTCCTCTGTAGCGACTTCAGCAACAGGGGCGACTTCCTCTACTACGGGTTCGGCGACGGCGACTTCCTCTACTACGGGTTCGGCTACTACTTGCTCAGCAACGGGTTCGGCTACTACTTCAACGATATGTCCGCAGTCCTCCGTATGAATGTGTTGTGCTGCTTGCTTGGCGAGTCGTTCTTCTGGAGTAAGTTTGCGCATTTGATGTACCGACCTTGTTGAGAGTTTAGTGATATACACAATAATAGCAAAGTCGGGTTGGTATTCTGTGATACGCCAAACTAGACTAGACGGTATGACCACTATGACGAGACATAAAAACTTTGTTGATATTCGTGCTGAACTTATTTCCGACTCTGCGACCGTAGACGATACACTAATCACTCCCGATACTCGTGTTGTCGTTGAAGATGATGAGGGTTCGTTCGTGTTCAGATACTTATGGCTACGAGATGGTTCCCTCGTATGTTGGGGTGGGGTCAAGGGTCACGAGTCGTGGCGCAACTTCCCTGCCAGTAAGTGTCACCTTGTCGGCTGGGTTCGCCCCCGTAGCGAGTCTGACGGTGATGACGATGATGACAACGGTGTATCTCGCAAGGGTAAGTATCGTGCGTTTGAGCAGTGGGCTATGGCTCACGACCGTGAGCAGTTCACGACCGAGCAACTGATGGAAGTGTCGGGGTTCTCTAGGGCTACCGTACTCAAGTTCATTGACGCTAATCCGATATTCCTGAAACTCAAGCGTGGCTTGTATGAGTGTCGTGATATTGAGACTGCCCGTAAGGCAGAAAAATAATCTCATATTTTTTGTTGGTGAGGTTGTTGTTGTAAGGATAAACCCCTAGGGTACTTACTACTCAACCGAGTATCTAACCACTAACAGAAAGAACCACAATGACTACTACTCTCCCTGCCTGTTGGCAGAAACTTCATAACGCTTTGGGTGCTGGTATCAACCGTGTCGTGCTATACGGGCCAGCAGGTACGGGCAAGACCTACGCTGGTCTGACTATGGGTGACACCCGTGGCGGTGCGTATCGCCTTGTATGTACTGAGGATATGACGAACGCTGATGTGTCGGGTTCGTTTATGCCTGACAAGTCGGGTGGCTTCTCTTGGGTGAGTGGCTCTGTTCTCAAGGCGTGGAATGGCAATGGCTCTATTGGTGGTCGTGTCGTTGCTGATGAGATTGACAAGGCGAGTGGCGATGTGTTGGCTACCTTGCTTGCCTTCTTTGATACGCCTGAGTCTGCTTCTTGGGAACACCCTGAGACTGGCAATGTGTTCACTCCTCGTAACGGTTTCTCTGTCGTGATGACAACGAACTGTGAGGATATGGAAGAAATGCCCACTGCTTTGATTGACCGCTTCCCTGTTCGTATTCGTATCAACGAACCTCACCCTCAAGCGTTGGCGAAGTTGTCGCCTGACTTGCGTAACATTGCTGTTCGTTTGTGTGACGCTGGTAAGCAACGCGTGAGTCTCCGTTCGTTCTATGACTTTGACAAGTTGCGTTCTGCTCTCACTCTTGAGGAGTCGGCTGACATTATCTTTGGTGAACGCGCTGGTTCTATCATTGACGCTATGCGAGTGGACTCGCTGTCGTGACTTCTACAATGAACAACCGACCACTACCTGAGGCGTTGTCTCGTCGTGATGAGCAACCTGTTGGTGAGTGGAATGTGAATGATTGCGCTCCTGTTCGTGGTGTCCCTGTGACGGGAGTCCGTGACAAGATTATGGTTGCTCCTTACCACGATGATGAGATTGCTAAGGCTATTCGTGCGCACGAAATGGTTCACGCTAAGGTGAGTCCTGCCGACTTGACTCCGTGGATTGTGCGCAACTTTTCCTCCGTGGACTCTTTGAAGTCGTGTGAGGAGTACCGTGTGAACTACCTTGCGTCTAAGGCAGGGTTCAATATGAACGCTATCGTTGATGGTGGTGAGCAGGCTTCAGGTGAGCGTACTGTTGCTCTCAATGATTGGGGTATGGCTGTCCGTACTACGGTTGCGTATCTTGGTACGGGTAGTCATAAGAAGTACCTTGCTGGTATTCGTAAGCACAACAAAGTGTGGGCTGACATTCTGAGTAGTGTTGGTCGCCGTATGGTTCGTGAGGCTAAGGCTTGCGATAAGAACGGCACTCTTGCTAGTACCTATGCTGATAAGACAACTGGGTTGCCCGTGGGCTTCTTTTTCAGTGAGCGTATGGGTGAGTGGCTTGACCGTTTGGCTGGCTCTCCTCCTGATGAGAAGTCTGATGAGGGTCGTGATGGTGGCTCTACTGATAGCGACTCTTCTCCTGATGAGAGTTCGGATAGTAGTGACACTGATGAGAAGCCTGCTGAGGTTACTAAGCCGACTCCTAAGAAGCCTGTCGTTATGTTGCCTGATGTGAGCAGTGGTCGTTGTCCTGACTTTATGACTCTTGCTGTCAAGCACTTGCCGTTGCCTGTCATTGTGTCGGGTGCGTTGGGTAAGAAGCGTGTGCCTGCGAATAGTGGCAAGCACCCTCGTCGCCTTCATCGTTACTTGACTGACCCTCAGAAGCGTGTGTTTGACCGAACGACTAAGGGCAAGGGTGGTGTCATCGTTGTTGATGGTTCGGGTTCTATGAGCCTTGACCGAGATGAACTGCGTCGTCTTGTTGAGGGTTCTAAGGGTGCGACAGTGATGTTGTATTCGGTTGGTGCTGAAGATGGTGCTGAAAATCCACTGAACAAGGGCAGTTGGGAATGTGATGGCAATGGTGTTCCTTATCTCTCTAATGCTTGGGTGCTTGCTGATAAGGGTCGTATGGTTGCTGATGTGCCGTTCTCTCACGGCAGTGCTAATGGTGTGGACTTACCTGCTCTGAAGTGGGCTGTCTCTAGTCGTCGTCATTCGTCTGCTCCTATCGTGTGGGTGTGTGATGGTTGTGTGACGGGCATTGGTGATGAGCCTCACGAATTGTTGTCTCTTGCTTGCTATCGTTTTGTGAAGCAACACAACATTGTTGTTGTGCCTGACATTGCTGAGGCTTTGGTTGCTTTGGCTAAGTTGGGTCGTGGTGAGAAGGTGCGTTCTAACTACGGTCACTTGACTAGGCGTCTTGAGGGTTTGGTTAGCAGTGAGTTGATAGACTGACTGTGTAGTGTTTGTTCATAGTTCTCCTGCCTTGTTGTTGTCCTTTCTTACAAGGTAGGTGTGAGAGTGGTGGTGTTGCTGTTTGGTGGTTCTCAGTAACATTGCCACTCTCTTTTTTTGTGTCTGTGTGAGCGTGTGTGTACGCCTGTGTGAGCGTGTGTGTGAGGGCGTGAGGTATGTGTATGAGGGTGTTGGGGTTTGGGGGTGTGAGGGTTCGTGTGGGCGTGTGTGTGAGGGGTATTCGGTGAGGTGTGTATGGGGGTATAAAC
>Ga0247723_1000412_pt1 | contig 29559 bp, 38 predicted proteins | sample MSEWelMarce5H_FC_FD_189079 | JGI IMG/M metagenome (GOLD analysis project Ga0247723, IMG submission 189079) | Subsurface sediment microbial communities from gas well in West Virginia, United States - MSEEL Well Study Marcellus 5H_FC | ecosystem: Environmental > Terrestrial > Deep subsurface >... | reverse complement strand
GACATCTACTGATTCAACGTTTTCGTTTTCAGTCATGTTATCATTCTCCTTTTTAATAGTCTTAGAAGTATTAATGCCTTTAGCACTATCTACTAAGAACTTTATCATGTCAAGTTTGTCAGCATCTGACTTCTCAACAAAACCTATGTTCTGCATACTAGCACCTGTTACTGGGCTGTTTGCAGATTCCTCTTCTGAGATTGTTACTAATCCCGATTCTTTGTCCCAGAACACATTCTCAAGGATTGTTTCTGTACCCTCGCCAACGATGGTGTCAACGCCGTCTACCTTCTCCACAGAGATGATGTTAGCAAACTGGTTGGCTGGGCTGTCAACTAGTGACAATTCTACAAGAGTGTAGTCTTTAATAATACGGATACTTGCATCCATCTTTTCGTCGTAGGCATCGTCCCACTTGTTCATCTTACCACCGATTGAGAAACCAGTGTATGTTCCATCTAGAACTTTCTCCCATGCATCCTGAGCACCCTTTGAAACATATGCAGATACATAAATGCCAGAGTAGAACTTCTTTTCTTCTGGGTCGAAATACTTGTCTTCCTTAAAAGCAACCATTTTGCCAACAGCCTTTGGCTGGTGCATTTCACGGATGTTGCCACGGAACTTTGAGAATGCTTCTAGGGAAGCCTCTGGAGTAACGATGTCGTTCTGGCGGTCTAGGTTGTCAAGGGTGGCAAAGCCAGAAACGATTCTGCGTTCAGCGTCTACTTTTGTGAGCGGCATTGAAATACGGACGTTATTTCCGTCAATGTCGAAGTGTGCTTTCTGAATACTCATAGACTAATTATAGCCCCCTTTTACTGAAGTGTTATACAAATGTTATTATAACACAGTTTTATTGGGAGCGTCGTCCTTCCCCTTTAGGATTTCTTCCAGCAGCAGTTGCAGTGCTATCTGCCTGAGCCTGTTGACGTTCATCGTCACGAGTTCTGTCACCTGCATTGTTGGCATTAGAGTCAGCAGCCTGTCTAGCAGTTGGCTGAATCATTGCATCTCCGTCTGGACGTTCTGCAAGGTTAAGAATATCACGAGCCTCGTTAGGAGCCATAATTTGGTTCTTTACATAGTTAGTGATAATCTGTGACTGAGCAAGTTCATCTGTCAGAGTTAGTTCATTGAACTTAAGTTCTAGAACATCTGTCTTCTCACGGATAATCTTGTTAAGAATCTTTTCAAGATTACGTTGTGCAGGACGAGTAACCTGTTCCTTAAATGTGCGGTCTTGTGACAGAGATGCTGCAATCTGTGATGCATCGCTACCGCCAAGTTTTGAAAGTGGAACTTGGTGAGCAACAAGAATGTCGTCACGAACCTGCTTGCGGTATTGAGAGAATGAACCTTCCTGGATTCCATTCTCAATAGGATTCATGGCGAACTCAACCTTGTTACCCTCTGTATCTCCAGGAAGTGGGATGTACAGTGTTCGGTGTGACTGACCCTTTAGACCAGTCTGTAGGAAGCGGAACAGTTTATCTTCGGCTTCTGGAGTAAGTTGTGCACCCTTTAGGGTTACGATGTAACGTGGCACAGCCTTATTATTAAAGTAATCAATGTTGTACTGTGATGCAAGTGCGTCACCTAGAAGAGATGGCATAGCAGCCATAACGTCTGGTACACCATAAAAAGTGTTTAGTGGAGAGTATTCCTTGATGTGGATAATCTCGTTAGGTCGTGGGTCTTCAGTAATGTAGTTTACATTCTTTGCCCCGAAGTTACGGAAGTAAACAACCTTGTTCGCAATAATCTGAACGTATCCGTCACGCAGTCTGCGTACACGCATAGTAGCAGCAGGGATGTGACCAATGTAGCCAATCTCTCCAGTAGTTGTTCTGCCAACTTCAATGTATCCGTTACCCATTGCGTGAACGTCTGTGTAAACCTTTTCCATTACGGAAGAGAATGACTCGTCTTGGTTTAGACCTTCTAGCCAGTCACGGAGTTGCACCTTTAGGCGTTCGATACGCTTACGAGCACGAGCCATCTGTTCTGCATTAGCAGCCTCAAGTTTAAGACCTGTCTTGTCCGATACAGCAAAGTCATAACCAAGACCAACAGTGTTCTCAACTTTTGCATCAATAGCAGCGTGGTTAGCGAATGAGGTATCGTAGTATGTTGCAAGTTCGTATAGGTTGTATGGTGGAGTAATTACGTCAAACAATGCGTATGCATTACGGAATACCACACCTGGGTTGATAGCGTTTGAACGTGCTCCACCTGTACCCATCTGGATTGCTCCAGCAGATTCTAGGTAAGCGTCGTCTCCAAGAGCCTTAGCCATTCTTGTGCTTCTACGCTTGAAATTAGTGTTCATGCCATTGAATGACTTAATGTCGTCCCAAGACTTAATGAATGGGTCTAGGTCTTTGAATAGGTCAACCTCTTGAGGGACTTCATCTAGGCGAGCAGGTGTGTTTGCGTATTCGTAGTAACTCATTACTCTTCATTCCCAAATTCTAGTTGTGTCTTCTTGGCTGCAATCATTGCACCAAGGTCTGTTTCTGAAGGGATGTATCCCTGTTGCATACGGTCAATCTGCTCACTATACTCTTCATCGGATACCTTGCGAACATTCGGGAAGAAAACAGCCTGACCATCTGGTTGACCGTTCCAGGATGCTTCTGCACGGAGCAGAGCAATACGAGATTCGTCACCTTTCATTGAGTCAATGCTGAGGGCATTACCAGAGTCGTCTGTGAAAAACTTGCCAGAACGCAACTGCCATACATAAATTCCATAGTCGGAAAATGGTTCTTCTACGATTGATACCTTTGTTTTACCAATCTGGTTAGGCATTACTTGCCCAAAATCTTTATTAACGTCTATATTCATAACCACTAGTATACCACATTATACAGGTTTTAGTGTTTTAGATTGCCACTCAACTGAGCCAACAACCTTTTTTGAACGTTCTGATAGCGTCAATGTTGTTTCATCTGCAGTATTGTCTACAATAATCTTATTTGTACCAATACTAACATTGTAAACTTCAATTGGGTTTACACCAGATACCGCAGAATATGTAGAGGCTAAGAACAGTCCCCAAGTCTTTTCTGTGTCGTAGTCTCCCCACTGGCTGTGTTCGTAAAAGTTCCATCTTTGGTCTGCATACTTAGTGTTGTCCTGAAGACCTGTATATTGATAATAAGATATGTTGTTAAATGTAAGTGGACCAACCAATCTTAGGTCTCCAACAAAGTTGTCAAAGTCAAGTAGTGGGTCAAAAGCAATCCCGATGTTTGCCCACTCTCCTACAGCAAGTACTGGATTAGCAACCTCATTGCTATTTAGGAAATAGAAGATATCTTCGAATGCTGTAGAACCTACTTTGGCATAAATCTTTCCCCTATTTGCCGCAGTGGTTGTTGCAATCATGTAGAAATCTATTACTGCTGGGTCTCCGTCTGTTTCATACTCTAAAGAAAAGACTTTAGTTTCTGATGTTGGAAATGTTACCCCATCAAACCTTACAGCCATTTGCAAGGAACTTAGGTTGTAGTCTGCAACCAGCCCCAGGTTAATTGGTATAGATATTCCCCTTGAATCTGACACGCCATTGTCATATTCTGACAAAATTCTTACTCCAGAATCTTTGGTTAGATATAGATATGGACTTGTCTGTTTGTAGATTCTATAAGGATTTTTTTCTTTATAATCAAATGTTTTCGTTATTCCAGCAATCGTATATGTATATGGATATATTTGCTCTCCAGACTTAGTTCCAATACCGCTTGAATAGTCTGGAGAATACGACTGAACGTCATTAAATGTCATTGATGCCAACTGTATTGAGCGAATCTTTGTTGGTGCTGACAAGGTTGTTGAGTTGTTCGATTCCACGGAAACAACCATAGCCAAGTCGTTAATAGTCTTTCCCACATCAAGGTTGCTTGGTGGATAGACAATAGAGCCATCTACAACTTCATATTTTTTGGTTGCCCATGAAGAATCTGGTATCTGAGCACCATGCTTTGGCATACCAACAGATGTAAAACTAGACGTGTCTACATAAGTTCCATCCGACAAGTATCTAAATATTACATAAGTCTTTACGTCTGATGTTGAGGTATCGTAATAATCTATGCCGCCAGTATTTACAAAAGCAATTGGCTCTGGATAATCTACATTAAACTGAACAAAATCCAGGTCATAGGCTCCTGAGTCTATTGTCTTAGACAAAGTTTTAATAGGAACGTAGTCTTCCCAATAAGAACTTGCACCTATTTCAAATGCATACTTTGATGTATCTCCTAGTGGATTTTTCATTGATAGTTTATATGTATATGACAGTGCGGTAACTATTACCTGAGTTTGTGATGCTGTTCTTCCAGTCCCAGTGTTTGTCATTACCCCACTTGAATTAAAGTATGTAGCAACTGTTTTGTCAAAATTTCTTGGTGTCATAAATCCAATGGTATAGAATCTTCCAATAAAGGCACTTGTAAAGTTTTCATCATTTCCAATATATAACTTAAGGTTTGTTGGGTTTGAAAGGAGTGAACCAATCGTAGAGGCATACCTTTGCGAAATTGTAGAGAAATCTATTCCAACCGTTGTTGCAGAGTTGCTTGCTACGGTGTAGTTTAGTGATGCGTCAAGTACTGCCTCTGCGGCATCTCCTATTTTATATGCGTAAGTCATTGTTGCACTGCTTGTTGTGGAAGGAACCATCTTTGCAATAAAGTAATCCCCAGTATTTTTATTGACCAATTTAAATATTGTGTTATCTGTTCCTACAACGTAGGCTCCTGGATATGCCGAAACAATAAATCCTTTTACACTAGAACTATTCAGAATGTTTAATGATTCATAAGAAAGGTGTCCGTTGTACCCAGTTGTATTTATTCTGTAGTATGCGGTTGTTGTTTGAAGAGAATACAGGTCCGAGTATGTTTTGCCGTCTGAATAGGATAAAGTTGGCAAGGATAGGCTTGGGGTGGACAAGGTTCCATCATTGGTATTAAAGTTGTCATTTGTTTTTGAATCCCACCTTTTAATTCCAGGGTATCTGTAATTGTTTGAATAGTTTGCAGCGGCATAGTCAATAAAGAACGACTTTCCGTTATATGCCACATTGACGTTTTGTGGGAACTCTACGCCCTGACCAAAAACATATCTGCGTTTTGCTAAGGCTGAATCAACGTGGTATGGGTAGATAGCAACACCATCTAGTTCTAAACTGTTTACTGACTTTGAAGAGTTTGCATAAAATCCAACCCAGTTTGCATTCTTTGATGAAATTATTTCTTCTGGGAAAAGGGCTAGGTCTGCTGAGTCTAAAGAAAACGCAACTACAGTTTCTCCATTTACCATCAAGGATGCTTGTGTCGGGCTGTACTTGATATCAATTAGCATTGGTCTATACCATTCGCCTACATAGTACGAACCGCTCTTGTTTCCAATCTTAAGAACCATAGAGTTTTTGTTTATGTAAAGTCCGTCTGTTGATGATACTGGACCAAATATTTTATGAACAGCATTGTTTTTAACTACTCTTGTTTTTAACCAGAATTCAAATGTGTAGAGGTTGTTCTTCCCTACTTGATTTAAAAATCCCTGTGCTGGAAAAATCATAGATGGGTCTGCCTCTGTTGGGTTTGGGTAAACAATTGTTGAGTTTGATGAACCAAAAACCATTGGAAGACCAGAATTTTTTGCAAGAAGCCTGTTCCAACGAACACAGTAATATCCATTAGAAGTGGTAGAACTTATCCCATATGCATCTGCAACAACGCCATATGTTCCAGAAGAAAAAGCATCAATGGTTGTGTCAAGGTCTGTTGCTGCATACACTGATTGGGATATTCCCACAGAATTTTTGTTAAACTCCTCTGATGAATGCCCCATTGAAAATCCATTAATAAGGATTTTGTAAACGTCCAAGGTTCCTAAAAGTGCTGGATTTTCGGTATAGCCAAACTCTAGAAAAAGTTGAACAACTTGTGTAGAGGGATTGCTAAATGTTTTTGTTATAAATTTCCAATTGTGTGAATCGGACAAGGTAAATGTTTCTGAGGCAATTGTTGTTCCTCCTACTTTATAGCCAACTTTGATTGATGTTATGTATGGGTTTGCAGAATAATAGTAAAAACTAACAGTGAAAGAGTTGGTGCTGGAGTTTACGGATGTTCCTGTTGTATGAAATAGTGAAGCAGTTGCTGTGCCTCCAGAAAATGCAGAATTTGATAACTCAATTTCTGTTGTTTCATTATCAAAAAGTGGAGGTGTCTGATAACTACTAAAAGTTGTGATGTCTGCTGTTGTAAGGTTTGACTTTGTTAATGTTGCCAAATCTAAGGTTAAATTTGTGTCATTCATCATTCTTAGGTAGTCTGCATTATCGTCTAATGCCCATAAAGAAATTGGGTGCTCTGCATATATACGTTCTGCGTAAAGATTGGAAGGATTGACCATGATATCTATTCTACCACATAAGAAAATGCCCTGCCTAATTAAAGACAGGGCATCTCAACATCCACTTTACTTCTTGTCTGGAATCTTAATCTCACAGGCATCTGTTGTGCAGTATGCTTCTCCCATGGCATCTAGATTCTCTACACCGTCGTAAATTGCAGAGAAATCAATCTTTGCAAGGCGACCAATGTAGTAGTCGTATTCGTCTTCTGTAATCTCTGTGTAAGGCATCTGTGGATAAACATCCTTACCCATTGATAGGAACGATACAGCCTTTAGTTGACCTTCGTACATGTTTAGTACGGAAGTAATGTGCTGCTTTTCAGTTTCCTTGTCAAAGGATAGAGTTACTGATACACCGTTGTCTGACCAGTACTTCTGGGCTGTAGCAGCAAGGGCTGTCTTTTCAAATAGAGTTACATCCTTTTCTGCTCGCTTGTGTCCAGATGAAATTGGGAAGTATACAACTGATGTATTTGCTGACACTAGGTCTGCCTCTACCTTGTACCCTGCTGCACGGAATAGGTGTAGCATCTGGTCTCCGTTACCGAAGCGAATTGCTCTTAGGTAGAACTTTCCCCCTGGACCCCAGTGAACACCAGGTGTTGCACCAGAAAGAATTGATACAGAACCAGATGGCTTGACTGTGGTTACACGAATTGATTCACGAACACATAGCCATTCTGAGTACTTGCGGTCATAGAAACGAATCTTGTTGTAGCCCTCGTCCATCCATGTACGGACAGTTGGTAGACCATGCTCGTCAGCAAATGATGCAATGCCTGTTAGCGATGTACCAATGCGACGGTTACGCTGCATGATACCGTTGGTCTGTTGCCAGTGTGTAGGAAGAAGTGTAACAGTCTTTCCATACAAGTAGGCAAACTTTAGAGTGCGTAGGAAATCTTCCTTGCTCTCGTGACGGTTTAGGTGAACCTCAACTAGAGTACATAGTTCGTATGATTCTAGTGGCTGTTCCGCACATGGGTTGAAGCCCATTACACGATAGTCCTTACCATCTGGAGCGTCTGCAAGACGACCGTGGTTACGAGCAACGTCTAGCCAGATAAAACCTGGCTCTCCGTTATCTGCAATGCGGTCTACATACTTTGAGTAATCCATACCTACAGTTGCAGCAACTGAGTTGTTTGACATCCAAGCCCAACCTGGGTTCTCTGGGTCATATGAGTTACGCTCTGGGAATGCTTCTGCATTCTTTAGGTTTAGGAAGTCTTCGTCACCCTCTGCACCCAAAGCAAGGGTAGCAGAACGACGAACGTTACCAGAAACAACGCAAGTACCAATAAGGTTAACTAGGTCAACAATGGCACGAGCGTCTAGGTTGTCTCCAACACGCTGACCTAGAACGTGAGCAATACGCTCATGTAGTTTGATTAGCGGTGCAGGACCAGAGGCTACGCCACCGAATCCCTTGATTGGAGCACCTTCTGGACGAATTTCAGAATAGTCAAACTTCTGAATGTTCTGACCTGCACGGAGGAATGAGTTGATTAGCAAACGAGTTGCCTCTACCCAGCCTTCACGAGTATCAGGAATAACGTAGGTTACTTCTGGCTCTGATGGTGCATAGATTGGGAAGTTCTTATCTTTACCAAGGGTGTCGAATCCAACTCCAATACCGAGCATTAGAGCATCCATAACCCATGAGAACAACTGTCCTGGGTCATTCTTGTCTAAGTCCTTAGTTGACACCATTGCACAGTTCTGCAAAGCAGCAGAATTACGCTTTTCCATTGTGAGTGGTGTACCAAAAGTCCACATGCCACGACCTGGTGGTGTCCACTTTAGGTTGAACATTCTATCGAATGCTTCTTGTGCTGACTTCTGTGCCTTGTAGTCATTCCATGGGAGACGGTTCTCCTTTGCATGGTTTTTCTGGACAGAGTACATACCTTCGATAACTCTGCGTACGACTTCGTACCAGCGTTCTTTGGTTCCGTCTTCTTTGACTCGTGAGTAAGTGCGAACGAAGGTAATTTCACCTAGTGCGTTGCCACCTGCATCCACGAATCCAAAGGGTGATTCGACTGATTTGTACTTTTCGACAAAATCATTCGGTAGGGTAAATGAGAAAAAATCTGACATAGTGTTTCCACCTTTCTAAAACTGTGATTGATACAAGTATACCACTGTTTTAGAATTTGTCAAACACTACCTTAAACCTACTGTTGAAGTTTTTCTACTTCTTCAATCAATAACAAGATTGCTTGGTATGCTTTCTCTAAAGAATCTGGATTTGTTAGTCCACTTTCTTTCCATTGTTCTAAAAGTTCTTTTATTTCATTCATTATGCCCACGTTCCTACTGTTGTTACAGTTCCATTTCCAATTGGAGTAAGTTTAAACATTGCCCCTGATTGCACCAGCCAGCCGTTATCTGCTGAACCTGTGTTTGGTCTAATTGTAGGAGCAATCTCGGCAGTCCCAGAACCAGTTACTCGTATTACCCCACGCATTTTCACTATGTAGTATCTGCTTCCTGCACTCAAGGCAGTCAGTGCCTGTCCTGCTGTGATTCTAGTTGTACCAAGAGTTGATGCAGTTGTAAATCCTGTAGTATTATTACCTGTTTCAATAATTGTTGTGTGAGCCACGGTTGCCGTGCCGCTAAGATTGCTAATTGTTATTGTTGGTGTTTGGCTTGTCACAATAAATGTTCCTCGTATTGCAAACATTGCCTCATAGTCATAGGTTGTTCCAGCAGGAACTGTTATTCCTGTAGTGGCTGTGGTCAGAAGACTTAGCGGTAGCGAAGCACTTGACATGTCGATGCTGACATCTGCACTTGACAAATAGTAGTAGTTTTGTGTAAGCAATGCTCTGCCAGGGTTGGTCTTTGACGTTGCATAAAAAACGGTTCCGTCGTAATCCATTGCACCAGAGGTTGTGGCTGGGGTAGCAGAGTTTGTTTGAAATGTTATAGGCTCCACACTTCCAGAACCTGCTGCAAGAATTAGGTCGCTTGAAAGTGTTCCACCAGTAAATGAAGAACCAACCAAGTTAGTCCCGACTCCTGCACCTACGGTCGTCATGTCAATATAGACTCCACGGTTAGTTCCACCGTCTTCCCAAATACGAAGTCTATTTTGATAAACATCGATGTTGACACCGCTGATAATGCTTGTGTTTGTTACAGATTTGTTTAGAAAAATCTGTCCACCTTCGTCACCTGCTGAGTATGAGGAACGTAAATTTGTTCCAGCAGTGATATTTCCAGAAACGCTAATATCGCTATTCCAAGTTGGGGTATTTCCTGCACCTGCAGAAGTTAGTATTTGACCAGATGTTCCAGCAAGTGAGTCTAGGGTGAATTCACCATCAACATTTAATCTTGCTAAGGATGGTATTTGTACACCAGATAAAAAACTTCTCATTTAACAATTATAGCAGATTAGCCAATAAGTGTTAGTCTGTATGTTCCAAGAGTTACTGTCGAAGTAGCGTTCCACTCAACCCTAACTTCTCCAGTAGTGTCGTTAATGTGGAAGTCTGGTTCTACTGTGTAACCAGAAGATACTTCTTTTAGTGATGGAATTATTGAACCAACTGCACCAATACCGTGAGTTGCTGCTGCAACTGTCCATGTTACCATTCCAGATGAAGGTGTCAGGGATGGGTTGGTTGCTGTATATTTCTTTGTTCCAGATGCAGAAACTGCGTTAGCAACGAATGCTGTAGTAGCAACAAGTGTGCTAGAGTTACCAGCGGTAGCAGTAGTAGCAGTTGCTGCACCGATGTCACCACCTGCAAATACTAGAGCACCCGAACCTGATTCGTCAGACAAGGCTGCACGAAGGTTTGCACTTGAAGGAGTTCCAAGGAATGTTGCAACACCTGTACCTAGACCAGATACACCAGTGCTAATTGGAAGACCAGTAGCATTTGTTAGTGTACCGCTTGATGGTGTGCCAAGTGCTCCACCATTAGTAACGACAGCACCTACAGAGCCAACTGCGACTGCAAGAGCAGTGGCTACGTTAGTTCCTAGACCAGAAATACCAGTTGCTACTGGAAGTCCTGTAGCGTTAGTTAGAGTACCAGATGAAGGTGTTCCAAGAGCACCATTGAATGTTACAAAAGCCCCTGCCGAACCTACGTTAACTCCAAGAGCGGTAGCAACTCCAGTTCCAAATGCTGTGATTCCAGTACCACCAGCGGTAACAGGAAGAGTTCCAGTTGTTAGAGCCGAAGTAGAGGTTGCGTAAACAGCACCACCAGAAGTAAACGATGTAAGACCAGTACCACCCTTGTTGGTAGCAATTGTTGTTGCATTCCAAGTACCAGTAGCAATTGTTCCAACGCTTGTAAGTGAAGAGTTAACTACGCCAGAACCAAGAGTTGTTGATGATAGAACAGTTGTTCCATTAATCTCATAAACTTTGCCAGTTAGAAGGTTTAGGTCTTCAGATGATGTCCAGGCTGCAGTTGCGTTTACCCAGTTGAAAGTCTTATCTGTAGCACCCTTTACTGTAATACCTGCTCCATCGGCACTAGTGTCTGTTGGAGATGCAATAGCACCAAGTTCTAGATTCTTGTCGTCAACAGTAATGGTAGTTGAGTTGATAGTCGTGGTTGTACCATTAACAGTTAGGTCTCCGCCAATGGTTACGTTGCCAGATGTTGTAAGGCTAGTTAGAGTTCCTACGCTTGTCAGAGATGATGCTGTAACGCCAGAGGCAAGTGTGTTGCCAGTAAGAGTTCCTGCTGCTGCGGTAACGGTAATATTGGCAGAGCCATCGAAGGAGGTTCCGTTAATTGTTCTAGCAGTTGTAAGGGTTGCCGCTGAAGTTGCGGTGGATGCGTTGCCTGTAAGAGCACCTACAAAAGTTGTTGAGGTTACAGATGATAGACCTGCAATAGTTGTTGCACTACCGCCAATTGTGATAGCAGTGCTACCAACAGTAATAGTGTCTGTACTAAGGGCTGTGCTTACTGCTGCAGACCCATTTCCAATTGCGATTCTTCCGCTTGAGTATGCCAAAGCACCTGCGGCTGTTCCTGCTGAGTGTGTGTTCAGCGTTACGTTATTAAGCGTTGCATTCAACAGTAGATTAGTATTTAAATCTATGTTGGTTAAAAATTTTCTAGACATTTCTTATTCTCCTTCTAAGACAAGTACGCATATCCTATATGCGGTTCCGAAAGTGTTACAGTGACTCCACTGTTACCAACATAAGTAATATCGCCTTCTAGGATATTACCATTATAATCTGTTATTACGACATTTGGCTTAAAAGACAGGTTATGTGTAATATCCCATACAGAAAGAAGTGCATTCTGTGTGTGAGTATAGGAAATGCTTTGTGGGTCCACTTTCGTGTAGCCTAGACTGTTCCATTGAGTGACTCCATCACCAACTTTCATTTTGTTGGTGTCGGTTTCTACTCCAATCTCTCCAGCAAGCAGAATGGGATTAGTCGAAGTCCAGCGACTTGCCAATCCTCTCTTCTGCTGCATGGTTGGCATGTTATTCTGTTACCTCAGTCTTTGGCAGAGCATCTAGTTCAGCCTGGTATGCTGCAATTACGCTTGTGAGAGTTTCGATATTCTTGTCAATCTCTGCAATTACTGCTTCGTCGCCAGTTGCTTCTGCTACCTTGCGGTTGATAGAGATTTGGTATCCCTCAACAGCAAACTGCTGAATACGCTGTGCGATAATGTTCTGCTTCTGCTCGTCTGTTAGATAAGCACTAAAATTGTTAGACATGTGGTTCCTTTCAAAATATTTTGATATCAATTTTATGATACTACTAGATTATAGCACATAATGGTGCTATAATGGAAGGATGCTTCCCCTCAAAAGGAAGTTTTGCTTTACAAGACTCTACTTCATAAAGAATACTGTCTGCCAGAATACCGTGCTACATGGGCGGTAGAGTAACAACATAAAAAATAAGGAGGTAGCAAAATGAATAAAAAATTTGCTGCAGTAGGTATAGGATTAGCAGTAATTCTATCGCTTACAAACTGTACTGGCGATATCGCTGATGCAGAACAACTAAATATAGAAACAAAAACTGTCGTTCATAAACAATCCGTAGTGAGCGTAATTGATAAAATGATGCTTGCACAGAAAGAACGACAACGCCTTGAAAAGGTAGAAAGAAATACTACAAAGATGGATAAAGTCTTGAAGTATTTAAAGAGTAGAAAACACAAGACCCCATATGTGTTTGCTGGGTCAAATCCTAGATATGGATGGGACTGCTCTGGTCTAGTATTATGGACCTATAAACAATTCAACATAGAACTAAAACATTCTGCAACCGCACAAGCACACTCTGGTCAAAAGGTTAGTTATAAAAATGCAAAGCCTGGAGACATTGTGACCTTTAGTAACGGTAGCGATTACTGGTATTACCATTCTGGAATTTACCTAGGCAATGGAATGATTGTCGATGGAAATAGTTGGCATGGAACAACAGTAGTTCAATCGCTTAAAAACTTTAAAGGTGACAAGATAAAGTTTGTTAGGATAGTAGAAACGAATTAATAGAGATACCCTCAGAGAAATCTGGGGGTATTTTTATAGAGTGACTGATGCAACTCCGCCAGCACCACCAGTAGGAACACCACCGTTAGAACCTGCTACAGGAGCAGTATAGGAAATTGTTCCAGCACCTAGATTAACTAGGATTACAGCACCAGAGTGTCCTCCAGTTGCACCCTGAGTTCCTCCGCTACCATGGTTTCCTCCCTGACCACCTGTTGACTTTATTGCTCCTGCCTTAGATGTTCCAGTCAAGGTTCCGTAAACAATGTAAACAAAACCTCCCTGTCCACCAGTGCCTCCGCCTCCCTTGCCACCAGTTCCTGCTGGAACTGAGCCACCAGCACCACCAGCACCACCAACCATGTTGATAAATCCTGCTGCGGTTCCAGAACTCCTATTAATTGTGTTTGCATAAATAGCAAGTCCATAACATCCTGCTCCACCGCCGCCGCCTCCGCCGCCGCCGCCAGATGAATGACCACCGCCACCACCGCCGCCGAGACCAGGTGCAGCAGAAAGTAGTTTACCTGCAGCCAGTGGTGTCCAGTCTACCCATGCACGGCGACCAGGAAAAGTTAGTGTTGGGTTAGTGCTTCCGCCACCAGTGCCACCTGCACCCAATGGTGCGGTTCCAGTAGCAGCACTTCCATTATTACCACTTGGTGCTGCGTAAAATCCATTTGGAAATACTGACGTTGTGTTTGCATACGAGGTTCCATTTGCTCCACCAGAACCTGACGATGCTCCTCCGTTGCCACCTGCTGTTCCAGAAGTTCCTCCCAATGGTCCTGCAGTAGTGTCTGTGCCACCTGCTAAACCTGCTGTTGAAGTTGAAGAACCTAAGCCTGGAGAAGCAACACCAGTTGAATTATTGTGAGAAATAGCATTTGCTACTGCTCCTGTAACATCCAAAGTACCAGCCACAAAAACACGATAACCATTAGTTGCAAGAACTCCAGTAGCACCAGAGATTGTCAAGTTGTTATAAAGCATGTCACGAGTAAGTGATGTGGGTGTTGTTATTGTTACATCTCCATCGGAACCATCTCCAAAGAAAATTGGTTCTAAAGATTGAATAATTGAGTTAGTTACACCTGCGGTAGTGGCAATTGTGCCACCTCCAGTTGGAACAGTAAGTGTTCCTGAGTTTACAATAGATGTAATTGTTGGGGTGGTGATTGTTGGAGATGTTCCCAAAACAACTGAACCAGTTCCTGTGTATGTAGCAAAATCAGTAAGACCAGATTCCCAGTCAGCGGCGGTAGTTAGAGCAGTTCCAATACAAGTAACCATAGCAGTAGTTCCAGGAATAACTGTAATAACTAAGTTACCTCCAGAAGAGTTTACCGTCAAGTTTCCTGTGCTGTTATTTACAATGTGGAATGTCCAGCCTGTAATCAATGTGCTAGTCACTGGCAAAACTACTGTTTGAGTTGTTGAGCCTGTAAACTGTTGATAATAAGAACTTGTGTTTGTAAGGGTTGTTGTTCCTGCTGCTGTTGCTGTAGAAGTATACCCCATCAAAGTCGCCATTGACTTTGGAGCATTTGTGTCAAGAATTGTTACGTTGTTAAGTTTAAGGGTTTTTCCAGAAGCCAAGTTCCAGTGTTCTGATGTTGTCCAGTTAGAGTTTGTAGAATCCCAAGTGATGGTTTTATCAACACCTGCACCTGCTTCAAGTCTAATTCCACCACCGTTAGCGGTAGTGTTTGTTGGCGATGCTACGTTTCCTATAACAATTTCTTTATCTTCTACCAGAAGGTTGGAAACGTTAATAGTTGTAGTGTCTCCATTTACTGTTAGGTCTCCAGTAATTGTTACGTTACCAGCAAGTGTTGGGTTTCCAACATATAGTCTATGCAAAGCACCATAGATACCGTCGGCTGGGGCTGCTGCACCTGTGCTACCAAAATATAGATACTTTAGGGCTGTTTGAATATTTGCAGCCTCGGAAAGGTCTGGCATATTAGGAGCACCAGTTACACCAGTAATTGTTGGAAATGAAAGTGCGGTAGACATGGGTTAATTATACCACGTCTGTCTCTTTAAATAAGTCAAAACTAGAACTGGTAATTGTTCCTGTGTTGAAAGCAATCTTGGTCTTTCTGTTTTTAAACTTTAGGTTATAATTACAGACATAAAGCATATTCTTCATCAGGTATCCCCAGACATATTCTTTGTAGGTGGTGTCTAGTTTTCTAGTGGTTATTGACATTGCCTTTTTTGCATACCGCCTAGCACGTCTCAAATGACCACGACCAAACTCAATAATAGCCATATCAACCCAGTAGTCTCTGAGGCTTGGTGCTAGTTTATTTGCCTTCTTGAGCATTCTGTAATACTTAACATTGTCGGTCAGGAATATCATGTGATATGCCCTGGACTTTTCTTCGTTGCTCAAATCATCTTTAAACTTCTTTAGGTATTCAAAAACGGTGTCTCGTGTCTTTTGGACATCTTCAGAGATTAGGCATTCAAACTTATATACCCAGTATCTCTTGTCGTCCTTGTTTTCTTCCCAAGTCTGATAGACCATCTCGTTGTATCTCTGAGAACTTCTTTCGGCATCTGAGTAGTGATGGATTTCAAAGTCTTCGGCATACCCAAATTTGTGAGAATCGTTTCTGTCTGGAAAAGGAACTTCGTGAACTAGATATTTCCAACGGTATCCATGACGAGCATGAACCTTGTTAGCAATATAAACAACTTGTGGCTGAGTTCTAGAAGTGGGGTCTCTCCACGACCAAGTATATTTGTAGTTAACCTGAGTTACATCTTCATCAAGTTCTTCCAACGCTTTTCTCCAACCTGGAGCAAGCACTTCATCCATGTCAAGCGAGATACACAAATCAATGTCGTCGGGTAGTGAAGCCAATGCAGCATTACGAGCATCATCAAATCTCCAAGGCTTGATAGAAATCTTAATAACATTAATACCAAGTTTCTTAGCAAGTCTAACAGTCTTATCTGTAGAGCCTGTGTCAGCAATCAGCAGGTAGTCTGCATCCTTAGCAGAGTCGTACCATTGCTGAACGTTTGCTTCTTCGTTTAGGGCAATTGTGTATACCGCAATTTTCATTCTTTAATCCTTTGTTCATTTACATTATAGCATTCGTCGATGTGGGCTTGCAATCTTTCCAATGCCCCATTCCAAACATCCTTGTTATTAAACACATCCAGTGCTCTAAAGGTAATCTGAAGTCCTTGGTCAATATAACTCTTGGCAAGTTTCCAGTCTTCCTGCTCTGCGTAATACTTTGCAAGATAGTAGTATGGCTCTCGTCGTTCTGTGGCAAAGGCAAGACACTTCAGCAAGTATTGCTCTCGCTTTTCTGGAATGATATCTGCCATCAACTTGTAAACATGAGCGGTATCGGTATCGTTAAATCCTGGGACCTTCATCATTTCAAGATACCAAGTCTCTGCCTCTTCGTAGCGTTCAAGTGATACTAAAGCGTCTGTATAGTATTTGTAATAGCGTGTAATATTTGGGTTCTCGTCCAATGCCGCTTTGATTAAGTCTAGATATTGGCTACGAGGTTTTTCGGTATCTGGAAGATGGTAAACTTCAAGACCATAGGCAAACTCAATCTCTGGCTCTGTTCTATCTTGAACAATACCTTCGTGCATTAGGAACTTCCAAACATATCCGTGACGAGAATGAATCTTGTTGTTAATCATGCTGTGTTGCTTATGGAAGTTATCGAAGACGTAGGTAATTTGATTTCCTGTAGTCTTTTCTAGGATTTCTCTCCAGCCTTCGGAAATAGTTTCGTCCATGTCAAGGGATACGCACATATCAATGTCGTCTGGTAGCAACGCCAGGGCTGTGTTTCTGGCTACGTCAAATCTCCATGGTTTGATTGAGATGTTGTAAACGTTAATGCCTAGTGACTTTGCAATTTCCACGGTACGGTCAGTTGAACCAGTATCCGCAATCAATAAATAGTCTGCATCCTTTACAGAGTTGTACCAGCGTTCTACATGCTTTTCTTCGTTAAGAGCAATTGTATAAACAGCGATTTTCATACCTAAATCCTTTGTTAGATATCTAGTATAGCACTAACTGGCTGCGATGTAAGTTCCGTTGACGTAAAATATGCTTGTTGTTGTAAAGGTAGTAGGTGTACCCTGAGAAAGAATACTCTCAATAAGTGGCTTTGGGCTGGCTGTTGTTTCTTTTAGCCAGTGCATGTCTAGAGTCTGAGAACCTGGAAGATGGTCAGCAACCATTTGAATGTGCCCATTAAGTTCGTCTGGTGGTAGAGCAGGATTTACCCAACCCCACATAGAAAAGTGATTAGACGCTGACGGTAGTGCTGGAAAAGGCAAGTCTACCTTAAACTGACCAGTGCCAAAGTTAGTAACTGTAGTCATTTCAATTTTAATATTAAATGTAACAACTTGACCAACCTTAATGTAGTATGAGTTGTATGTTGGATAGGTTGCTCCAGAGCCAGTAAACGTTAGTCCTGTTGCTTGAAATGTTGGCGACCATCTAACTGCTACTGGATTGAGTGCTGGTCCAGCAGGTCCTGTTGCACCTGTTGCACCTGTAGGTCCAACAAGTCCAGCAATCTTCACAATTGCAGGGGTAATAGTTTTAGGAACAATCTTAACAATATTAGCCATTAGATTACACCGCCATCCATTTTTTCAATAATCAAAGTGTTTGTTTCTTCGTCGTAGGCAAGACCTTCGCCAACAGTAAGGTTCCCCAATGCTCCTGGAGGACCTTGGATACCTTGTGGTCCTGTAGGTCCAGTTGGTCCAGTAGGACCTGTATTTCCTGTGTCGCCTTTATTTCCAGGCATTGGAACAAGTTTAAGGGCAGCGTTATTTTCCTGGTTAATAATTTTAATAATAACGTCGGTAGTATTGTTAGGAACAACTTGCCCTAAGATTGCTGGCGAGTAGTAGGTAGGCATTAGGCGTTAATGCTCACATCAGCAAGTACGGTAATCTTACCGATAACTGGTGTCCAGATTTCTGAGTTGATGGTTACTTGAAGGTCAAATGATAGTTCCGTGACTACAGATGATTGACCTGTTCCCCATGTTTTGGTTAGACTAGCAGGGGCAGTGATATCAACATAGCCAGTTCCAGCAGTAACTGTCAGTGCATCAAAGCCACCATTCTTCAGGTCATAGGCACTTGATACAAACGTCCAACCTGTGATATTATAGAGTGTTTCCCCATCGGTTTCATAAAATTCAATACGGATTCGGGCGGTATCACCACGAACAACTTTCCATTGTACTGACGCTGGGTCAGCACCAAAGTTATCGGGAATAGCACAATTAGTCATAAGATTATTATACACCATAAATAAAGAACCAGTGCCTGAAAGTGGGTATGAGAGAGAGAGAGTTATCAAGCACTGGCTCTCTTAAATTGTATCATAGAATAATCGTTACGTTTTCGTTACCAACTAATTTGACAAAACACAGAATGTGTGATACCCTCTAAATATAAGGATTTAGGGCTATAATATATATTAATATATAAGATATATATACTATATTATATATAATAATCGGATTTACTTTTGGCGAGAAACATATTCAACAAACAATCTTGTAAGTTCGTCGATTTTATTATCTAGTTTCTCGTGGTAGTCTTCACCTTTTAGGTTCTGATTCTTTAAATCTAAAATATCTGTTTCAATTCTATTAACCTGGTCCTTCATTGATTGACCACCATTAGGTTTCATCTCATGTTTGATTTCATCAAAGTAGTGTTTGGTTAACCATCTAACTCCTAGTGCTGTTGACGTGATAACTGTGATTAAACTAACAGTTAAAGCCAGGATAGATTCTATTAAAGTCATACTCCCAATTATACATGACTATTTATATTCTGATTTAAAGTTCGACGGTAAAGTTCGTTTTTGAGAAGGCAAAAGTTCGGTTTTAAAAGCGGCGGAATAGAGTACCTCCATCCAATATGCATTTACAAAAATGCGATAGGGATGAACATAATAAACATAGCCCAAATAGCCCCAGAATGCCCCTAGAATCGATTTTCCTCCTATCCGACGAACTCACATACGGTCTAATTTACACTTCCTTATAAACATTGACATGTAGAGGTGTTCCTATAGGTGTTAATTGAGACCAAATCAAGAGTGCTTCGCACTTGTGTACCCGAAATTTTTTATGCTATACTTATAACCTACCATAGGAGAGAAAATGGCTATTCTGGATGCACTTCCATTCATCAAATACTACGAATCAAAAGAATTCTTGCAAGATTGTCTCAAAGAAGGCATGTCTGCGAAAGATATTAGCAAATACTGTCATGTATCATACAAATTAGTCAATGTGTGGCTAGTCAAACATGATTTAGTTAAACGTACCCCCGAAATGAACTTCCCATAAATGAAAAAAGCACTTTATCTAACTGCTGCTGTCATATTTATTCCCATGTTTATGTGGTATTACCAATTCGTTATCAAATTGTTACTTAATATTTAGCATACCAGGCAAATCTGAAAAAATTTTTATTTTCATAATTACCAAAATCTGAATATTTTTTAAAGATGTATGATACAGGAAATGATACTATACGCATACCCGATATAGTGAGCACACACCCCTATACGCATAGTCGATATGTTTGAAAATGTACACCATACGCATACCCGATTTGGGCAAAAAATCGATTGTAACAGTTGTGTAACAACACGATAGATAATGACTAATTAGATAATAAATGTCGGTGGTAGCCTGTATACTTAGAGTATCAGCAGGAGAGAGAAAGAGCCTAGCAAATAATCCCGAAAGGGTGAGCCTAGCAAATAAGTCTCTCTCCTAATGAGATAACTACTAAAAGAAAGATAACACTAATGAACGTATCAATCGTATGGGCTAACGGCAACACACTAAACCCTGTCTATGAGCCATCACACAAGGATAGCATCATCGCATTCTATACCGCTATGGTCAATGAGCCACAGGCTACCCCTGTATCTGTTCGTATCACTGACGACAATGGTGACCTAGTATGGTTTGGCTCTGCTTCATAGTGTCGTAGGCTACCGCTATAATAGAGTAATACCCCCACTAAAAGAAAGATAACTATGAAAGACATTCTAATCCGCACCGCTATCCGTATCGTCAAGGCTAAGGCTATGCCTATCATCAAGGCGTATGCGTGTAGGCAATGCTCTACTATCGGCTATGTATCGCTAGAAGGTAATCGTATCACCTATGCTAAGTGTCCTTGTGTAAAGGCAGGTGTCTAGTGGAGATAGTAGCCCTTATCATCATAGGCATAGGCGTATGGTTGTTTATCAATCAGTAACATGGTGGGTATATACCTTAATTGGTATATGCCCCCAATTTTTGCCCAGAAAAATTCGTTATCAATCCGTTACCTAATATGGTAATAAATGTCGGTAGCCCCCTGTATACTAATAACATAAAGAAACAAAGAATAAATAACTAAATAAGGGCTAGTAACTCAAAGAGAGTATCAACAGCGTTAGGGACGCTACACTGGAAACAGATAAGCACCTACTAGATTGAATAAGTGTGAGAGCGTTACTCACCTAGCCCACGCAGTAACCCCCTAAAAGAAAGATAACTAATGTCAAAAGAAATCCGTAACTTCCTACTAATCTACATTGCCCCTATCTGCTTCATCTCGCTATTCTTCGTATTCTTTGCCCCTGCCCTATACAGCGTTGTTGTCTTGGGTATGATTGTTAGCGTTGCTCTAATGGTTATGGCATTCGCATTCTTGATTGACTACCTAGACAAGCGTTAGCCCTGGGTGGGTAGGTAACTACCCCCCATTTTTTTTGGGCAAATTTTTGATAACAGTTTGATAACACTAACGCAAAACACCCCTATATATCCCTTAAATGTCAGTGGGTCGTGCTACCATATAGGTATGAATGAAAAACAACTAAAAGCCCTAATGGCTCAAATCGTCCGTGCTAATAACGCCAAGTTGGAAGCAGAAAAGAAAAAGTAACAATTTGGTAACGCTTAGGCGACATACCCCTAAATGTCCCCTAAATGTCGGTGGCAACTGCTAATCTATAAATACCTAAAAGAAATGAGAAATAAAATGGCAAAAGTAAAGTCAGCACTAACACACGAACAAAACGCTCGTTATCGTGAGTTGATGTGGATTGCTCAATTTGGAGACTTTATGTCTAACTTTGAGTTTGAAGAATTAGCAAAATTGCTAAGAATGAAAAACTACAAATAAATAAACTTGATTAGTTTGTGAGCCTAATAAGGTGAGCCGAGAAATCGCAAATAAACTTATTAGCAAATAAAAAACTAATCGCAACAATAAAAAGAAATGGAAAATAAATGAACGAACGAATTGAAATGCTAACCAGAGAAGTTGAACGCTGGAAGATAATTCAAGAAATCCAAAACTCTATTCACACTTGTAATGAAGATGTAAAAGAATGTGATGTTTGCGTTGGTCTTCAATACGCAATCAACATAATCAAGCGTAGACTTGAAAACGAAAACTAAATAAATAACTAAAAAAGAAATGAGAAATAATATGGAAAAATATATTGCTGAATGCCCTAAGTGTGGAATGACATACAAGGGGAACGCTAAGTATTTTAGATTTGATTTAAAAGAAAAGTGTTTTGACGGAATTACTGAATTAGTAAATTACAGAATTGCTGGAACTGATTTTGATGCGGAAGCATACAGAATTGCTGGCGAGATGATTGCTAACGCTCGTAAATAAAAATGTGGGTAGCAATACCCTCAAATTTTTTGCCCAAATTTTTCGTTACTAATCTGTTACCGACCAGGCTTGTAAATGTCTGTGGGTCTTGGTATACTTATCTTATCTATCCCCTATGAAAGGCTATCCCTATGTGTGATTGCGAAGACCGCCCTTGCTGTGGTTGCGACTCCATTGCTGACCTCTACTCAAACTCTCACGACCCTCACGACCCTAACAACTGGTAGAACGGATGGGGAGAGAAATCTCCTCATTTTTTGGGCAAATTTTTCGTAACAATTCGTAACAATAGGCTGAAAAGGCGTGTTTGAGATAATAAATGTCGGTGGTTGCCCTTATACTTAGAGTAAGAACAAAAGAAATGAGAAATAAATGAAAATCAAACTAACCCCTGCTGAGAGCCGTCAAAACCCTTGCGTTATCTGCTCTCGCCCTGCTGACTTTTTGAAGATAATGAAAATCGCTGGCAACAAGTTTCTATGTAACCGATGTGTAAAGTAAAGGAATAACTAATGAAAAGACTAAAAACTCTAATCTCTCAGGTTGGCATTGTTCGTGCAATTTGGATAATTGTTTACTGGACAGACAAGCGTATAGACAAGCGTTTCAAATAAATGTCTGCCCCTACTGCTAAACTGAACCTATCAAAAGAAATGGAAAATAAAATGGAAAAGACTTTCAGCGAAATCCAAAACGAGATTGAAGCGATTGTAAAAGAGCAAAACCCTAATCGCCTAGACCTAACCTACGCTATCCTTTGGGGTATCGCAACCGCTCACCTAACCAAAGAGCAAATGGAAAAGATTTTAGAAAACAGAAAGGAAACCAAATGAGTGATTTTTGGGAAATTAGAGAAAAGGGTATCGGCAACGGATTTAGTGTTCTAAACCCTGCTGACGGATACCGAAAAGATAACCGCCTATGGTTTGGTAACTGCTCGGTTTGTAATGAACGAGTAACCAATTCAAGCCTAGTTGGAAAATGGGAACACACTCTCATTCTGGAACAGAATGGGCTATCAACTAAATCTAGGAGTATTGACTACTGCCCTAGCGTTTAGTCTGGTGGTATCTCGCAAGGGATACCCCAAAATTTTTGCCCAAAAATTCAAATGTAACAGTTTGGTAACAATGGCTCAAAACACCCCCTAACCTCCCTAAAATGTCGGTGGTCACCCTTATACTAGGAACATAACAAAATAAATAAATAGGAATGAGCCTTAGCAAATAAGTCGAACAAATGTTCGAATGAGCCTAAGCAAATAAATCCTTCAAACTAAGAAAGGGCTACTAATGCCAAAGTCAAGATACACACTATTCGAATACACACTAAACGGCTCTAAGGTTGTTTCTGCTATTCACATCTACGACATCTCTTCATTCCTAAGAGAACACCCAGACGCTAAGGTAAGGGTAGCCTAACCTAATGAAAAGTTATTTCAAGTGTAACTATTGCGGTCACGCTCAGGCGTGGCTTATGCGTGACTATTTCAAACACTCCGAGAATTGTAAGAAACTAAGAAAGATAGGTAAGTAATGACTAAAAAAATCATAACCGTTTACTGCTACTCTAAGGGTGAGATTATTCCACTATCGTATGACGGCGATTATTTCACCGTTGATACCGCCGAAGAATCGGTTAGAGGTCACGGCTTCACTATTCTTTACTCAACTACCAAGTAGTTATCCACAGGGTTATCCACAGCCCTTGTGTATAACTTTTTTGGGCAAAAAAAGATTTACGAGTTAAGAATATTTTTCCCAGTTTCCCCAATAATAAATGTCGGTGGTTGGGGTTATAATAGAACTACGAACAGAGGAGAACAAATGACTGAGATTGAAACCGAACTATACGCACTAATGGCTGAGTGTGAAGCCGAAGGTGTGAAGGGCAGCAGCACTGATGAAGGCACAGACCCACGCTTAGAGCGTATCGGCAACCTTCTGTCTGTGCTACAAGTAGTAGATTGGGAAGGCTATAAGCGATTGGTTCTCGCTAAGTTCAATGTCCCAGAAGACTACTTTGAAGACTAGGCAACCCCTAGTTTTTTTGGGCAAAAAATCTGGCGTGTCGCTACCGTTCAATGTCGGTGGTAGGCTGTATAATAAGAGTATCAAGAAAGGAAAACGAATGAAAACTATTTGCGTATTTTGTATGGCAGTTTATTCTGCTGACGCTTATGCTTGCTACCCTTGTAAAGAATACAAAGGGATAATGCCACTAAACAAAGAAACACTAATCTATCTAGGCGAAGACCTAGACGAGTGGGCTGACGAACTATAATGTCGGTGGCTCACGCTATAATGGAAACACAACAGAAAAGGAAAAACGAAATGGAAAACAACGAACTAAAAAGATACACTTTTGGTGGCTTCACTTTTGGAAGTCAAAAGTTATTCAATCTAACAATCGCTATTCGCAACCACGCTGGGTATGGCACAAGCCACACAGTAGAAATGGGTCTGGAACTTACAGACACAGAGCGAATGGAACTAATCAAACTACTAATCAACGCAGAAGACAAGGACAACGCCTAAGATGATGACCCGAAAAGACTATGTTGAAACTGCTCGCATTCTTGCCGATAGCCGAGAAGCAATCATCTCACTAGGAGCAGAAGGCGAAGACATCTTCGGCAATCTTGTCGCTGACTTTGCTGAGATGTTTGAAAATGATAACGAGCGTTTTCAGGCAGAGCGTTTTGATAACGCTTGCTGGGAAGAAGTAGAGAATGACTAAGGGAGATACTTTTTTCTATGTCGCTCTTTCTCTTATTCTTCTTAGCGGTGCTTATTCTCTTTATCTGGCAGTAATGCTAGATAGAGCGTTGAAACTTATTGAAAAACAAAAACAAGAAATCGCAAGATTGGTTCTGCCTCCTTTTTAGGGGGTAGAATTTTTGCCCAAAATTTTCAACCAGGATTGATTTACGATACATTTAAGATTTCCCCCAGATTTTCCCAGATTCAATGTCGGTGGGTAGGTGTATAATAAGACTATGAAGAAAAGAAAGCCACCACTAAATAAAGTTGCTCAGGCGACACGCAACGCACACTCTGCCGAGTTGTTTCGCTCACTAATGCTGAACAAGCACTTAGTCATTACCCCTACCGAGCGTAAAGGCTCACGCCACTCAAACAAGCGTAAGGCTATTAGTGAAAGTATGTAGTCGCTGTGAAACGCCAGTAGTCTATGAAGATGTATCTCAAGGCTATTACGCTGTATGCCCTACTCACGATGAAGACCTATACCAATTTGAAACTAAGGAGAGTATGTAATGATTGATATCAGCGATGGTATTTGGGGACCCTGCCCTTGTGGATGTAACGAAACTTTTGAAGAAGACGAAGACTAAGGAGCAAAAATGAATGTATCAATAGAAAAACTAATAGAGATGAAAGTCTTGCGAGAGTCTATGTTCGGTGACGGTGACTGGTATGTTATCTATACCGAGGCTGGACCGCTAGATGTTTCGCTCACTTCACTTACCGCTGAATAGATGTCAGTGGCTCACGCTATAATGTAACTACCCTAAAAGAAAGAAAAGAATGACTACTATCAACAAGCAAACCGTTTCTGTAACTACCGACTGCCTATGCGGTGAAGGTGATACCGACTACCTAACCGAATACTGCTCTGGCGACTGCTACGAATGGCAGAAAGAAGATGTGTTCGCACTACTAGGCGAATGGCAACTACTAAACAATGTAGATGAAGACGACATTATCCGTATCAACGCTAGTAGTGTTGGTTGGCAAGGCAGAAGCGGACACAAGGACACCGACATACTTGAACTTCACGGAGCGTTATCTCTCAATGGCGATTTCAAGATTGAATGGTATTTGGAAGACGCAACACTTACCGCTCGCCGTTGGTCTCACGATGAACCAGTTGGCACTGGCTTATTTACCTTTGAGATTTACAAGGGTTGCGACAAGTGTGGAGACCCAGTTGTGAAAGACATACACGCAGAAGAGTTAGGTATGTGTATTGAATGTTCAAACGCTTACTTCACTCACGAAGACGAAGAGTAACAAGATAGTCTGTCTGGCAGAAATGCCAGCAGATTTTTTGGGCAAAAAAATACCGCTCACCATAATGTCAGTGGTCGCCTGTATAATAGAGGTATAAAGAAAGAAGACTAATGCCCCTAGTACGCTCAAAAGATAGAAAAGTAACTAACTCTGTAAACAAGTCTGGCACTCAGGCTAACATCGCTAACGCATTCGGGCTACCCTCTGGAAAAGCGTTTAGTTGCCCTGGAGCAACAAGTGTATGCGAAACTATTTGTTATGCTGGCAGATTAGAAAAAGTATTCAAGGGTATTCGTGAAGTGATTACCTCTAACTATGAACAACTAACTAGCGTAGGTCTATTTGGTAAGATAGATTTGCTAGACGAGATGATAAATGATTTTGTTGCTGATTGCGAAAAGCGTGGAGCAGAAAAGTTATTCCGCATTCACTGGGACGGCGATTTCTTTGATGAAGAATACACTGTTGCGTGGCGAGCAGTAATCCTAAAACATCCTGATGTACAATTCTGGGCTTACACTAGAAGTGATTTTGCTGTACCAATTCTGATTGACATTCCTAATCTAGGATTTTATTTCTCTGCCGATAGTGCTAACAAAGAATTAGCGTGGCAACTAAAGAAGCAGTATGGTGTCAAGTTAGCGTATCTATCTAAAGATTTTGCTACTGGTAAAAAAGATTTCAATGAGCAACAAGAAAAGTCTGCCGTACCCTGCCCTGAAAACAACAAGAAGATACCAATGATTAGTGAAAAGGGTTCGGCTTGTGTTGTTTGCTCTCAATGTATCTTTGCTCGCAATGACATTCTATTCTCTGCGACAAAGAAATGAGAGGCTACTATGGAAAGTTGTTTGTTCGCCGCTATAGCAATAGGCGTTATCGTTTTGCTAATCTTCCTCGCTCAATAGGGTGAGGATTTTTGCCCAAAATTTTTTGCCTGGTTTCATTTACGAAGGTATTAAAAAATCCCCCAGTTATAATGTCGGTGGTTGGGTCTATAATAGAACTATCAAGAAAGGAAAACCGATGTTTGAAAATGTAATCAACGAAGACGCAATACAAGAACTAACCCCAGAGCAAGTAGACCAACTACTATCCATTCTAGAGAAAGCAGGATACTAATGATTGAATACAACAACACTATTAAGGACGACCTTATGTATTTCGCTGGCGATGGCAGTTATGGAGACGCTAGTGATGTAGTGATTATAAATGTTCAGGAACTAGACGGACACTTTAGCGATTTCCTTGATGAAGTGAATGAATGGCAGAGACCAGACTTTATGCGTTGGTATGTTGAGAACCAAACTCACGACCAAGAGCCACACACCTATACCGCTTGCCAAGTTTGCGAACATTGGAACGAGGGTATGGACGAAGACGAGATTATTGAAATGCTAGGAGAAGAAGAATGACGACATACAGAGCATTTATCGAAATGACTTTTGAACCAGACGAGAATGGTTATCTTGAATGGGAGAGTGAGTATGGTCTTACCCCAGAAGAGATGCTAGAAGATTATGGCTCTAAGCCTAGAACCGAAGAAGAGATAAAGCGTTTCTTTGCTGACGAACTTTGGGAATACATGACTAGCAATCTTGACTATCACGCTATCTATGTAGAAAAAGTGGAAGAATAGATGTCGGTGGTATCAAGTATAATAGAACTACTAAGAAAGAGAGAGATAAATGGGAACTAGACACCTTATTACTGCCTTTGACGCAGAAGGCGAACTAAAAGTAGCACAATACGGACAATGGGACGGCTACCCTTCGGGGCAGGGCGTAGCGATGTTGAACTGGCTACGAATGACTACCAGACTAGACTACTACGGCAAGTTAGTTAGCCCTATCCTAAAAGGAATGAAGAGAACTAAGTTTGCTAGTGATAGTGAACTCAATGACCTTTACAACAAGTATCCAGAGATGAACTATGTTGGAGCAGAAGACGAAAAGTATTTCAGTCTTCACTATCCAAACCTAGTGCGTGATACAGGAGCAGACATTCTTGGAGTAGTTGCTTATTCAGTTGGAGAAGTATTGCTCGCAGACGCTAGTGATTTCGCAGAAGATACTTTGATGTGTGAAGGTATCTATTCTGTAAACTACCAGAGCGAATACTTTACAAGCATTCACAATGGCACGACCGTTGTATTTCCGCTTAGAGAGTTGCCAACAAACGAAGAGTATCTGGAAGCGTTTGAGATTGCTTACGCAGAGAGAGAGAAGGTAGGGGCATAGCCTCTACTTTTTTGCCCAAAAATTTTAGCGTGTCGTTGCACTACAATGTCGGTGGTCCCCTGTATAATAGTACTATCAACAAAGAAGGAGACACAATGGAAGACAACTACATTCAAGAAATCTTCAACCAGTACCACGCTGGAGAGATTGACACCCTTGAACTTATGGAAGAACTAGAGACTGCCCGATTCGACGGAGACATTATAGATTTCCTATAATGTCGGTGGTATCCCTTATAATAGAACTACACAAACAAGAAAGAAGAAAATGACAGAAAACGAAAACAACACAGGCACTTTTGGAGAGTATGTTCCACCAGCCGTTAGCAACCACCCTGTATTGCTAACACTACAAACAAAGATTGCTGACCTTGAAGCACAGGTAGAGCGAACCAATGCTCTTGTTGCTGAGAAAGACGCTCGCATTCTACAACTTAGAGATAAGTATCGCACCGCTGAGTATTCACTTGAAGCAAAACTAAAAGAGTTGCTTGATGATGAAACCATTGAGTTAGAGTATGCCAAAGAAATCGCAGACATCTTTGATAGCATTTCACTAACTAAGCAGATTACCATTCAGTACGACATTCAGGCTACCGCCACTATTGAAGTGCCTTATGGTGCTGACCCTGATGATGTAGCAAGTTCCACCTATGTTGAGCGTGTTGAGTTCTACACCGACTTTGAAGATGCCGAAGTCTTGGAGACCGACCACGATGTAAACGATTGGCGTGATGTGTCTTAGAGTTCCCTTTCTTTCTCTAAGACTAACCTGAGCAAGTTATAAAACTGCTCACCCTTTACAAGCCAGTAGCGATTGTCTGCAGATGTGTCGGCTCTGGTTCTCTGTGTGGAGATTCACACGGCGTTGGTAGTGAGGGCGATAGTCGCAAGGCTACGCTGAAACACGAAAAACTACCACCCACCAAATTTTTTGGGCAAAAATTTTTGGTAACGATTGTGTTACGAACCTTACGAAACGTTCCCCAAATCCCCATAATGTCTGTGGTCTCCTGTATAATTGAAACATACAGCAAGAGAGCAATACAGAGCAAGACAGAAATCATTTACGAAGACACAAAAGTTTTTCCAGAAAATGCTTGACTTATGAGTTCTCTTCCTGTATAATAGAAGTATCAACAAAAGTTGGTATAAAACAGCAACACAACCCTTCGGGAGAAAAGAGAAACAAATGCCAGAAATCAAGGTAGGCGACCGCTACGAGACCAAGACTAACAAGTTTGTCGGTGTAGTTCAGGAAATCCTAACGAACCCAAACGGCTCACAGCGTCTTCGCTTGGACATTGACGGAAAGTCCCACTGGACTTCCACCAAAGGCACTGTCCTAAACTAAGTCCCATTTATGGGGCAGACCTGAGTAAGTCTGGCATAAAATAACTGCTCACTCTACGGAGTATAAAATGTCGGTGGTCTCCGCTATAATAGACCTTGTAAGAAACAAAACCCTACTAACAAGAAAAGAGATAACCACTATGGCAAGAGCCATTTCAGTAAAAATCCCAACAGGCAAAGTCATTGAGATGATTGAGCAGAAGATTGTTGAGATAGATAACGACATTGCGACATACCCTGCTCGCAAGGCACAATACAAGTTAG
>Ga0247723_1000409_pt1 | contig 29578 bp, 50 predicted proteins | sample MSEWelMarce5H_FC_FD_189079 | JGI IMG/M metagenome (GOLD analysis project Ga0247723, IMG submission 189079) | Subsurface sediment microbial communities from gas well in West Virginia, United States - MSEEL Well Study Marcellus 5H_FC | ecosystem: Environmental > Terrestrial > Deep subsurface >... | reverse complement strand
GCATTATTACTACTGATATAAGTGCAGACGCACAATATAAACTAGCTTACGAACACCTACACGCTGGCAGATACGAAGCTGGCTTTAGGGGGTTTGAATACCGTTGGCATCCTGACATTATTGCCAAGCAAGCCCAGCCTTACGCCCCTGCCCTAAAAATGCCTGTATGGAGAGGTGAACCGTTAATTGGTAAGTCGATCACCGTACAGATGGAGCAAGGCTTTGGTGACATTATTATGTTTGCCCGTTTTTTACCTGCTTTAAAGGCTTTAGGGGCATCTAGGGTCGTTGTTCTGCAAGAAGGTACATTGCACCACCTTTTAGGTCAAATCCACGCTGTAGATGTGTTTAGCAACGATTTAACGCAAGGTGCGGCTATTGAATCTGATTACTGGATTGGCTCAATGTCTCTGCCGTACTACATTTCGCTACAGCATCCCATTGTTAAGGCGATGTTTCCTGTAACACGCAAAAAAATTGTAGGTTCAGAAGGCTATTTACACGCCCTGCCAAGCAATATACCGCCTAAGATCGGGGTAAATTGGGAAGCATCTAAGCAAACCTTGTATTACATCAAGTCTATTGCCAATGAACATATGGCTGAAATGGTCGGGGATGACGCTTATAGCCTAAATCCCAATTCTGATGGGCTATTTCACCCACTTCCCAACGATGGTTGGAAGAAAAACTGGGTACAAACCGCATCCCACATGAAAGCAATGAAGGGAATCGTAACCGTAGACACGGGAACAGCCCATCTTGCTGGTGCTTTGGGGGTTAAATGCGTAGTTTTGTTGCCAAAAGAAGAATTTGTATGCTGGCGGTGGAAAAATGCCCGTTGGTACGACAGTATTTGCTTGCTTAGACCTAGCGAATACGATCAATTACCCGAAATCATAAGGAGAATGTAATGCTTTGCCCAAAATGCGGATATTCCGAAGGAAATCATGTTGAAGTTAAGCAAACTGATGAGGAATTTTTCCTAGAATGGTGGACACCTACCATTGGCTTAGAAGCTGCCAAAGCATCGTGGCAAGATAAGGTAGCCATGAAGTCTAGGGTAGCCCCTATGGTGATGCCTGACATACAAGGTCATATAAGCATGGCTGACGGTACATGGGTTTCTAGCCGTTCTAAGCACCGTGAGAACCTAAAGCGTAATAACTGCGTGGAAATAGGCGATGCTGTGCCAATGCAGCAAAAACCCATTGAATTTAGCCGCAAAGATCAAGAAGCCCGTAAACGGCAGATTGCTGAGATTGCATACTCCAAACTTTCTTACCGATAGGAACAACCATGTCAGATGACCGCAGAGAATTACTTGAAGCAGCACTAGACCAAGCCGAAGAAGGCACACTTGAAACCCCTGTTGAAAAGGAGATTGAAGTAAATGACGATCCAATCCAAGCCGAAAACGCCAGCGAAGAAGGTAGTAGTCAAGAAAGCAACGACCGTGACGAAAAAGGTCGCTTCAAAGCCCAAGAAGCCAGTTCCAACCAAGATTCCGCTGAAGAATCTGACATGGTGGGAGAAGCTAGTGATGTTCCTGACGAGGAAATAAAACGCCCTACTACTTGGAAAAAAGAGTATGTGGATGTTTGGAACAAGATGCAGGAAGGCAAACCGCTAGATAAAGCGGAGTTTGCTAAGTTTGCTGAATATGCCAACCAGCGTGAATCCGAGTACAAAAAGGGCGTTTCTGCCTATAAAGCAGAAGCCGACAATGCACGGCAGCTTACAGAAGCCATTGGTCAATTTGCACCTGAATTGCAGGCACAAAACATTCACCCTGTAGCTTGGATTAACAATCTAGGTCGGGCGCACATGATTTTGTCAAAAGCACCGTACCAAGATAAGGTGCAGATGTTCCATAGACTTGCAGCAGATTATGGAATACAATTAAATCAAGATGCAGTTCAGATGCCTGAACAACAATATGTAGACCCGTATCAGCAACAGTTAATGCAGCAACTTCAAGCTACACAGCAACAAGTTCAGCAACTATCAGCGATACGGGAGCAGGAAGAAAATGCTCGTTTGAACCAAGAAATTCAACGAGTAAGTAGTGACAGAGAGCGGTTTCCGCACTTTGAGATGGTACGGGAAGATATGGCTCAATTACTTGAGCGAGGTTTAGCCCCAAACCTAGAAACGGCTTATGCCAAAGCGGTGCGTATGAATGACGAAGCGTACAAACTGGAACAGGAAAAACTCCTGAAATCAGTTGGTACACAAGCGTCTAAGGCACAGCAAGTAGCTAAAGCTAAAGCAACTGCTGTTAGTCCACGATCCGTTACTCCTAGCGGTCAAGTGTCTAAATCAGATGCAAAGGATAGACGATCCTTGCTGATGGCTAATTTAGCCGATGCAGAGGGTGGTCGGGTTTAACTTAACTAAATAAAGGAAATATCATGGCATTCGCAAATAGCGCAATCACCGATATTATCGCTACCACCATTCAAAGTCGTAGCGGAGTATTGGCAGATAACTTAACAGAAAACAATGCAATTCTTCAACGATTGAACTCTAAGGGTAATGTACGGCCTTTTTCAGGCGGTAATGTAATCCTCGAGGAAATCATGTACAACGACCCATCAACCAACAATGCTAATAGCTATAGCGGTTACGAAGTCTTGAACATTACTCCTGATAGCCCAATCTCGGCTGCTCAGTTCAGCATTACTCAGTATGCTGACTCAGTAACCATGAGTGGTCTTGAAATGCTCCAAAACAGCAGCAAAGAAGCAATCATCGACTTGTTAGATGGTCGTATGCAGGTTTCTGAAGCCCGTCTGTTAAACCGCATTTCAGGTGACTTGTATGGTGACGGAACAGGTAATGGCGGTAAGAATATTACAGGTCTAGCCGCTGCTATCAGCACTTCACCTACAACTGGTACATACGGTGGTATTAACCGTGCAAATTGGACTTTTTGGCGTAACCAAGCAACAACTGGTGCTAACTCCGCTGCATTGATCCAAGCCGCAATGACTGACGCTGCTATCAAATCTGTTCGTGGTAATGATAAGGTTGACCTCATTATTGCTGGTAACACTTTGTATTCACGCTATGTAGCTTCTTTGCAAGCGATTCAGCGTATTGCTGGTGTAGACGAAGGTGCAGCAGGTTTCGCATCCCTCAAGTTCTACGGTGGCGGTATGTCTGCTGATGTGGTACTAGGTGGTGGTATTGGCGCACAAGAGAACGCATTGTATATGTACCTCTTGAACACCGATTACATCTTCTTCCGTCCACACAAAGAGCGTAATTTCGTTCCTATCGGTGGTGAGCGTCAATCGATTAACCAAGATGCAATCGTGAAGCTGTATGGCTGGGCCGGTAACCTTACTTGCTCTAATGCTTCACTCCAAGGCATCCTGACTGGTTCTTAATCAACTGACTAATTAAAGGAAAATTATCATGTCATATTCAACTCTCCCCATCGCTGGTGTAGATTTAGGTGAAAATGCTTACACTAACCTAAACTCCGCTGGCGTAGCAATCCCAACTATTGGCCCACTCGGTCTGCAAACTTTTGGCGCAGATGGCTTTCGCTATGTGTTTGCCCAAGCTGGTGTTGCAATTGCGGCTTCAACCGCTACTTGCGTAGTCAACGCATCTACATTCCAAGCTACCTTGGGTGCAGGTACATACTTGTCAGGTGCTTCTATGGCATCAGGCGATTATGGTTGGTTCAGCAAAGCTAGTGTTTAATAGCAAAATGTAGTAAAAACAGGGGGTTACCTTAATTGGTAGCCCCTTTTTCCTTTTAACAACCTAATACCTTAGGAGAATTAAAAATGGCTTTACCTTCAGATACACAAGGAGCAGATGCTCGTTTGCAAGTACGCTTTTACAAGAAATCCGTACAACAAGAGCAGGAATCCATAGACGCTGGCAGACCAATTTACAAAGACTTTGATTTTGTGCAAATCTGCGTTGCTGGCGATACCCTAACCGAAATCGACACTTATGCGTTACAAAACCATAAGACCCGTTTCCCTATTCAATGGGCTAATTACATGAATAGACAGGGAGCGCATGACGAGGAAGTGGTTGGAACGCCTATAACGGAATGGCCTTTAGTATCAAAAAGCCAAGCCGAAGAATTAAGGGCAATTAAGTTCCAAACGGTAGAATCTATTGCAAATGCTTCAGATCAGCAGTTACAGCGCATGGGAATGATTGCAGGAATGTCACCCTATTCGTTCCGTGACAAGGCAAAGGCATTTTTAAATCTAGCAACTTCAGCGGCAGAAACCGACAAGCGTGAGCATGAAATTAACGCTTTGAAAGAAGAACTTGCCAAAAAGGAACTAGAAACTGCTAAAATAAAGGCAGAAACAGATGCGAAGTTAGCCTTAATGCAAGAGCAGATGGCTACTATACTTGCTGCTGTTGGTGAAAAGAAACCCCGTAAACAGAAAACGGTAGCCACAGAGGAAGCCTGATATGTCATCAACAATGCTTGAACTTGTCCAGCAAGTCACCGCTGAACTTAACTTAGCCATACCAACTTATGTGCAAGGCAACACAAACCAAGATGTGCAGCAAGTCTTGGCTTTGATGAACCGTGCTGGGTATGACCTTGTAAAAGAACACAATTGGCAAGCATTGGAACTGGAATACAGGTTTTACACCACAGCAATCACCACGACCTGTGACACTATTGCCAATACTTACAATTTGTTAAATGTTGGTGATGTCACAGGCTTAGATAATACTTATTCAATCGTTGGCACAGCAATTCCCCAAGATACTTATGTGGAAGAAGTTTCAGGATCAACGGTAACTGCTAGTCAATTAGCTTCTTCTACAAGCATTGGCGGTACAGTTACCTTTAGTAAGACTATTTACCCATTGCCGCCTGATTACGAAACCATTACCGATAATACCCATTGGGATAAGACAAAACATTGGCAGATGCTTGGCCCTGTTGATGCCCAGCAATGGCAATGGCTTAAATCAGGATATATTTCAACAGGCCCTCGGGTGCGTTGGCGTATTCTTGGCAATCAATTTGAAATATGGCCGCCTTACAATACCCTAGAATACTTAGGTTTTGAGTACCGTTCAAAAGGATGGGCTAGAAGTGCAACTAACGCTGTAAAAAACAGTTTTACCGCAGATACCGACACAACCGTACTTGATGATTCAATCATTGTATTGCTGACAAAACTCAAGTATTTTCAAGTTAAGTCGTTTGACACTACCGCATTGCAACAAGATTACAGCCGCTATTTAAGCGTTGCCAAAGCTAACGATAAAGGCTCTGCTACCCTGTCGTTTGCACCGCAACCAAGTGCTGTGCTTATTGGCTGGGCTAATATCCCTGATACTGGCTACGGCAGTTAATTATGGCAGTCGCTAAAGGTCGCACAGCCGTAACTACTAGCTTACCTGCCCCTATTGGTGGATGGAACGCTAGGGATTCTTTGGCTGAAATGAACCCACTTGATGCGGTTCAGATGGTCAACTTCTTTCCTACGCCTACCGATGTTACGCTAAGAAAAGGCTATACCAAGACTTCAACTGGCATTTCAGGTGCAGTTTTAGCTTTAATGAACTACAGCAGCCCATCCGTAAATAAAATGTTTGCCTCAAATGCCACCATTATTTACGATGCAAGCACTTCTACGGCTACCGCAAGTCTTACTGGCAACACAGATGGCAAGTGGATTCATTCCATGATTACAACGGCTGGTGGTTCGTTTATGCCCGCTGTAAACGGTGTTGATCCAATGGTCGTATATGACGGTACAGTATGGTCAAGATCAGCCACTACAAGCACAGCACAGACAATTAGTACCATTACAAGGGGCGGCACGGGAAACCTGACAGCGACCCTTACAACGGCTGTAGCGCATGGTTTGGTGACTGGTAATACGGTTACGGTAGCAGGTGCAACCCCAGCCGAATTTAATGGTACTTATCAAATTACCGTTACAAACGCTACGACTTTTACCTACACAATGGCAACCGCCCCTAGCGGAAATGCAACTGTTGTAGGCACTTATACCGTTAAATACTTTGTAACAGGGCTAAATTCCAACCAGTTTGCAAACATTAATCTGTTCAAAGAACGCCTGTATTTTGTGCAAAAAGACAGTCTTAGCTTTTGGTATTTACCCGTAGATTCAATCAATGGCGCAGTAACCGAATTTCCCCTTGGCGGCATCTTTAAAAAGGGTGGCTACCTGCAAGCGATGGGTACATGGACTATTGACGCAGGATATGGGGTAGATGACCTAGCCGCTTTTGTTACCAGTAACGGTGAAGTCGCTATTTACAAGGGATCAGACCCTTCCGACCCTAATGATTGGGCGTTAATTGGTATTTGGAACATCGGACAGACTTTTGCCCGTAAATGCTTGTTTAAATACGGTGGCGATTTGCTACTTTTGACGGAAGATGGTCTTGTACCCTTATCCGCAGGGCTGCAATCTACTCGTTTAGACCCCCGTGTCAACATTACAGACAAGATTTTCTTTGCTATTAGCCAAGCTGCCGACCTTTACGCCAATAATTTTGGCTGGCAAATCAATTATTTTGCCAAAGTTAATATGCTGATCGTTAATATTCCCGTAACAGGGGGTTCAGAGCAGTATGTAATGCACAATATTACAAAGTCTTGGGCAAGATTTACCAATATCAACGCAAATTGCTGGGAATTAAGTGGTGATGATATGTATTTTGGTGGAACAGGCTTTGTAGGTAAGTTTTACGACACCTATGCCGATGCAGGAAACAACATTATAGCTTTCGTTCAGCAAGCGTATTCCTATTTTGACAGTCGTGGACAGCAAAAACGCTTTACCTTGGTTCGCCCAATCCTTCAGACCGATAACGGCTTACCTACCGTTCTATGCGGCATAAGTACAGACTTTGACACCGTAAATTTAACCAATCAAATATCGTTTAACCCGTCAATCTTGAATACAGGTGAATGGGATTTAGACACATGGGATAACGCCAATTGGGGCGGTGGTTTGGTAACAACAAAGATATGGCAAGGCGTAACTGGATTAGGCTATGCTGGCTCAGTTAGTATGAATGTGGTATCTCAGCGCATTGAGTTTCATTGGGCTAGTACCGATTTTGTAATGGAGCGTGGGGGAATCCTGTAATTGCGATCAGTTACGACTAAAGATCAAAAATACATGGGTGATTGGCTGGTACGCATTTTGAACCATCCGTTACCCGAAACTACGCAATGTATAGGACAACTTAAAGACGGTAATTTAGTAGCAGTAGCAGGATATACCAATTTTATGCCAAAAGCCTGTGAAATACACATTGGCAGCGTTGGCGAAGATTGGGCAAGTAGGGATTTTTTGTGGGCAGTATTCGATTACCCCTTTAATAAATTAGGTGTTAGCGTTATACTAGGGCAAATTTGTGGCGATAATGAAGATGCCTTAAAATTAAACCGACACCTTGGTTTTAAAGTGGTAGCTGAAATACCTGATGCCCATATGGATGGGGATTTAGTAATTATGGCTATGAAAAAAGAGGAGTGTCGGTTTCTTAACATCCGATGCCCTCTAAACAAGGGAGAATGACATGGGTGGTGGTGGATTTTTAGGATTAGGCCCTGCGCCAAGCGCACCTGCTGCGCCAAACTACGCTGCTGCGGCACAAGAAACTGCGGCAGGTAACTTAGATGCTGCAAGAGCGGCTACGGCTGCCAATCGAATCAATCAAGTTACGCCATACGGTAGCCTTACTTATTCACAGTCAGGTACAGACCCTTACGGTAATCCTACCTATACCGCTACACAAGCATTAAGCCCACAGCAACAACAGCTTTTAGACTATCAAAACCAAACAAGCATGGGTTTAGGTCAGTTAGCAAATAAAGGTCTAGGGTATGTTGAGAATATGCTCAACACCCCGTTTAATACGGCAGCATTACCTACTACTGGCTTTAATCCTAGCCAGTCGTATCAAGAAGCGTATATGCAGAGGTTAAATCCGCAGATTCAGCAAACTCGAGATGCCTTGCAACAGCAATTAGCCAACAAGGGTATTGATATTGGCTCTGTAGCGTATGACCGTGCAATGCAAAATCAAGCCCAGCGTGAGAACGACTTACTAGCTGCCGCTACGACACAAGGTTTTGGCGTTGGTCAGCAAGCCCGTCAGCAAGCATTAACCGAACAAGCCTATCTGCGTAACGAACCATTGAACACCCTATCTGCGGTGCGTACTGGTTCACAGGTGACAGGCCCACAATTCGTTAATTCATTTAATCAAGCAACAACGGCTGGCCCTGATTTATTAGGTGCTGCTGGTATGCAATACAACGCCCAAATGGGTGACTTTAATGCCCAACAAGCTGCACAACAGAACTTTAACCAAGGTTTAATGGGTTTAGGTGGTGCTGGAATTATGAAATATTCTGACATTCGCACAAAAGAAAACATTAAGCACATTGCTTGGTTACCTAATGGTTTACCCGTATATACATACGAGTACAAAGATGAATTTAAGGATCACCCATTAGCAGGTCATGGAACGCATACAGGCGTGATGGCACAAGAAGTAGAAGTTATGTACCCTAATGCTGTAATAACCCTTGATAACGGCTATAAAGCCGTAGATTACGGACAATTATGAACTCATACATTATGCCAATGCAGCAACCCCAAGACCTTGGCGGTTTAAGCCCATATTTTCAAAATATTGCACAGCAACAAGCCATGCAAAATATGGCAATGCAACAAGGTCAAGGATTAACCCAAGCTGCTGGTCAAGTAGGGCAGGGTGGTGGCATGAACCCTATGGCTATGGCAGCAATGTTGCGTAAAAAAGACCCAACAAAACCTGCGCCTGTAACAGATTACAGCCAGCCTATGCCTAATTACATGGATCCAGCATATCAACAGGCAGGATATTAATATGGCTATTGGAACTCTACCCCCCGAACTGTTTGAGCAACAACAGCAATTAAACCGCCAACAACAAATGGCGCAATTGCTCATGCAGCAAGGCCAACAACAACCACAAGGTCAAATGATTAGTGGTCGTTATGTTGCCCCATCCTTTACTCAAAATCTTGCTAATTTAGCCAATACTTATGTGGGTTCACGCTTGGCTGAACAAGGCGATAAACAAGCCTTAGAAATTGCTAAACAATTGCGTCAGCGTTACGGTGATGAACTTAAAGAATTTCGTAACCTTATGCAAGGCAGACCTGAAATTGCTGGAACTCCTGACATACCTACTGAAACTTATGAAACAGTTAGGGGAACTCCTGCTCAAGCAGCTATACCACCTAATGTACAGGGTGCTTATGACTTTGCTGCAACCGCATATAACCCTGCATTGCAAGCCGCTGGATTAAGAAAACTGACAGAAGGCCCAATAAAAGTGGGCGTAGAAGATACATTAATTGATCCAGTCACAATGAAGCCTGTATTTACTGGGGCAGGAAAACCTCGTACGCCATTGCAGATTGATACTGGTACGGCTATTGAATTGCGTGATCCTAATAACCCAACGATAGTATTGCAGCGTATTCCTAAGACGCAGATGCCTACTGCTGGACAAGTAGTTGAGCGTGACGATGGCACTTTCTTAATAGATACTCGTACTGGTCAAGCTAGACCAGTAATGGGTCAAGGTGGTGAACCTTTAATGGGTGGCGGCAAACCTTTAACAGAAACACAAGGTAATGCTGTTAGTTTTGGCGCAAGAGCCGTTGAAGCCAACAGAATTGCTACTGACTTGGAAAAACAAGGTGTAACCAATACTGGCGTTATTCGTACTGTAGCTGGTGGTGTTTTAGGCGGTGCGCCTATTGTTGGTGATAAATTAGAACAAAGTGTTCGTTCTACATTCAATGTGTTGCCTACTTATTTAGGTGGGCCTAACCCACAACAACAACAAAACGACCAAGCTAGACGAGATTTTGTAAGTGCTGTGTTGCGTAAGGAATCGGGTGCAGCTATCTCAGCTTCAGAATACGCTAACGAAGAAAAGAAATACTTCCCACAGTTAGGTGATAGCGACCAAGTTATTAAACAAAAGCAAAATTCTCGCATAAAGGCAATTGAAGGCTTGAAATCACAAGCTGGGCCAAGTGGTGTACGCCAAATTAATCGTATTGTTGGTGCAGAGCAAGGTGGTGGCAATGTAGTTGACTTTAACCAGTTACCTACAGGAAGATAATATGGATGTACGGATGCCTGATGGTACGCTTGTTAAGAATGTACCCGACAACATAACCCAAGCCGACCTATTGGCTCGTTATAGCGCATTTAAAACGCCTGATACACGGGGCAACATCATTACTAGCGATGTGCCTACGGTAGCTGGTTCAGTACCTAATCCACCTGTAGTCCAAGAGCCGCCTCGTTCTATGATGGATCGAGTAAAGGCTTTATACGAAGTGCCAGCAACCATGATTACGGGAGCTGCCGCACCGTTTATTGGTATTGGTGCAGGTGCTATAGAAAACATCCAACAAGGCACAGATAAGCGTCTTGATCGACCTGAATTAGCACAGCGGTTTACCTATCAGCCTACTAGCCCTGTAAGCCAAGATATATTGCAAGGCATTGGTAGTGCGTTTGAAGCCAGTAAATTGCCCCCCATTATTCCTAATGTAGGTATGTTGCCAAGTTATGCTCGTATGGCTGGTGCAGGTACGCAACAGGCACAAGCCGCAGTACAACCTGTAACGCAAGCTATTCCACAAGCAACAAACAGAATGGCACAAGCCTTACGCAGAGAGCCACAACCCACAATGGCTGGCGTTGGCGCAGCACAAACACCTGAAGCCGTTACTCGTATGCAAACGGCACAGAACTTGCGTGTACCTGTAACACCAAGTAAAGGTCAATTAGAGCGTGATTTAGCCCAGCAACAGTTTGAGATTGAAACACCTAAGATTTCGCCTGAACTTGGCAAACCGTTAATTGAAGCCCAAGCCAAGCGTAATGATGCTATTTTGCAGAACTTTGATGCTTATGTAGACGCTACTGGCAAAGAAACTTTTGGATTACGGGCTACTGGCAAGATTGTTACTGATGAATTGACACGCCAAGCAAACGAAGCAAGGGCAAATATTAATAAGGCTTACACAGCAGCTAGAGAACAAGGCGAAACAGAAGCCCCAGTTCAATATGCACCATTAACGGCTTACATTAACGACCAAACACCTACGGTACGGTCAAAACTTGCCCCAATTCTTGATGTTGTTAATGAGCAAATAGCTAAAAACGACCCAAAAAACACAGGTACGGTATCTATTAATTCACTTGAAGATATTTACCAAGTTATTAATAAGAACTTTGAGCCTAACACTCCAGCCGCAGTTTATGGCAGAGAGATGAAAGACATTATCAATACGATTACTGAAGGGCAAGGCGGTGAGATGTACCAAAATGCCCGTAGATTGCGTCAAGACTTCTCAAAACGCTTTGAAAACATTGGCGCAGTAGATCGTTTATTACGCACAAAACCCAATTCTGATGACCGTTTAGTCGCTTTTGAGGATGTATTTCAAAAGTCTGTAGTTAATGGATCATTAGATGATATTAAAAACTTAGGTTTAGCCCTTAAAAAAGGTGGCCCACAAGGTCAGCAAGCGTTTAAAGAATTACAAGGTCAAACCATTGAGTTCTTAAAAGACAAGGTTACGCAGTCTATTGATGTGGATTCTTTTGGTAATCCTGTAGTTTCCCCTGCTAAATTCAAGTCTGCCGTAAGGGAATTAGACCAAGATGGCAAGCTAGATTACTTGTTTGGCAAAAAAGGCGCACAAGAAATACGGGATTTAATGGAAGTAACCATTATGGTCAATGCCCCACTTAAAGGTGCAGCAAACTATTCCAATACATCTAGCGCATTAATTCAAGCATTGGATAACATTTCTGCAAGCCCTATTGGTAAAATACCTGTTATTGGATCAATTACAAAATACAGCTTTGAAAAAGCCCAGCAAAAGGCTTTAAAAAAGAAGATTGAAGAATCTATTAATTATTCGCCAAATAAAATGGCAGATGAGTTAAGAAAAGGAAATAAGCCATGAGTAGAAACGGATCGGGAGTTTATTCGCTCCCAGCAGGTAATCCAGTAGTAACCCAAACTACAATTAGTTCATCATGGGCTAATTCAACCCTTGCTGATATTGCTGCCACTCTTACTGATTCTGTAGCCGCAGACGGTCAGACACCGATTACTGGTGCTTTAATTGGTATTAATGACACCTTGCAATTTGGTGGAACAGGTCAAGTAACCCTTCCAGTAGGTACTACAGCGCAACGAAGCGCAGCACCTTCCGCTGGAATGATTCGCTATAACACTTCTTTTGCTCAATTTGAAGGCTATTCAGGTAGTTCATGGTCACAAGTAGGTGGCGGTGCTACAGGTGGCGGTGGTGACACGGTATTCGTAGAAAACAGCGCAATTGTAACGACTAGCTATACACTTTCTGCTGGTAAAAACGCTGAATCAGTAGGGCCAATAACCATTAATAGCGGTGCTGTAGTTACGATACCTAGCAACCAGCGTTGGGTTGTCTTGTAACATGATTACCACTAAAATAAACAAATACTTAGGGAGTCATAAATGAGCCTAGTCTTACAATCCAGCGGTGGTGGACAAATCACCATCCAAGAGCCAACAACGGCTAGTAACTTTACGCAGACTTTACCTGCCGCTACTGGTACTGTAATGGTTAGCGGTAATCAACCAGCGTTTAGTGCTTACCTACCAGCAAACCAAAGCATAAGCAATGATACTTTTACAAAAGTTCAAGCAAGCACAGAAGAATTTGATACCGCATCTTGTTATGATAGCGTAACAAACTATAGGTTTACACCAACTGTTGCTGGATATTACCAAATAAATGGGTGCGTAGGTTTTAGTGCAGGAATAACAGGACAGGCAATTGCCACGATTTATAAAAATGGGTCGGAGTTTAAGCGAGGGAGTCAGATTGGTGCATTAACCAATAATCCATCAATTTCTGTAACAGCACTTGTATATCTTAATGGCTCTACCGACTATGTTGAGCTTTATGGTCTAATATCAACTGCTACAACACCAAGAACATTCAGTGTTGATGGTGAAAAAATATCGTATTTCCAAGGCTTCTTAGTGAGGACTGCATAATGCTATACGACAAAATTATGGCTCTATATCCTAGCCTTACACAACAGGATTTCCTAACTGTTATCACACTACAAAACGATTCAGACGGCAAAGGCGATTACATCAAAGCGTGGAATCATCCAACATTAGCTAAACCAACTGACGAGGAATTAGCATGAGCCAGTTACAAGTAAACCGAATAAACGATGCAAGCGGTGGAGTTCTAGCACCCATTAGTTCAGTCATGCGGAATCGCATCATTAATGGCGGGATGGACATAGCACAACGAGGTACAAGTTTTACTTCAGGCGCAAACAATAACGATGCGTATGTTTTAGATAGGTTCTATATTCTGTCGGATGGCAACGATGCCATTGATGTTACACAAACCACAACTGTTCCAACAGGAGCTAAATTCTCTATTGGATTAGATGTAGAAACTACTAATAAAAAGTTTGGCATTGCTCAAATTATTGAAAATGCCAACTGTTTTGATGCTATTGGCGGTCAAGTTACTTTATCCTTTCAAGCAAAAGTGTCATCAACCGCTAAATTAGATAATGTTAAATGTGCAATCGTAGCGTGGTCAGGAACGGCTGATACCGTTACTTCAGACATTATTTCAGCGTGGGGAGCAGAAGGTACTAACCCTACTTTAATTGCTAATGCAACCTATGAAAATTCCCCAGCTAATCTAAATGTTACAACCAGTTTTGCCACTTACAGCGTAACTGCCAATGTGGATACAGCATCAACATCAAACATTATTGTATTTATTTGGTCAGATGTAACCGATACTACGGCTGGTGATTTTCTTTACATCACAAATGTGCAACTCGAAAAAGGCACACAAGCTACTTCATTTGAATACAGACAGTACACAACAGAATTGCAACTTTGCCAAAGATATTTTTGGAAACCAAGCCAAGGTTTTTTAATGCAAGGTATTTCATCTGCACGAATAGGAACTAATGTATTTTTTCCTGTAACAATGCGAGCAACTCCAACAATGTCAATAGCAACAACTACTCCATATTGGGAAAGTGTTCCATATGCCACGTTAGGTTCTATTACATCTGCGGTTGCTGACGGTTCTAAACTTGCAAGCGCAGGCGGTGTAATTAGTGTTACTGGAACATTTGGAACGACTCCAGTTCAAAACTACCCTGGATTTTTTGGCGGTGAAACTGCATTTTCTGTGGAGTTATAAAAATGTATAAATTACAAGAAAAAAATAGTGTCTTAAAATTTAATAGTGATGGTTCAATTTTATCAATTCCATTCGACCCAGCCAACACAGACTACCAAGCCTACCTAAAATGGCTTGAAGAAGGCAACACACCATTACCAGCGGAGAATACATAATGCCAATGACAATTAACGGTAACGGTTCAATTACAGGTTTAGTAGCTGGTGGATTACCTGATGCCACTATTACCCAGCCTGAATTAGCTACTGGTGTCGCTGGTACTGGCCCAGCGTTTAGTGCTTATGCTAGTTCTGCACAAACCATAACAGGTTCAACTTTTACAAAAATTACTTTTACAACTGAAGAATTTGATACAAATAACAATTTTGCATCTTCAACTTTTACCCCAACTGTTGCTGGTTATTATCAATTAAATGCCGCAGTAAACATAGGTGCAACAACAGTAACTAGACAGATAATATTTATATATAAAAATGGCGTTATTTTTAAAGGCGGTACAGACTTATATCCAGCAACAGGAACTGCTAATTCAAGAGGTTTAGTTTCTTGTTTAGTTTATGCAAATGGAACAACAGATTATTTTGAAATTTATGTTTTTCTAAATGCGACTGGAACTATAACTACATCTGTAAATAGCACTTGGGACACTTGGATTAACGGTTCAATGGTGAGGGCTGCATAATGTACGAAAAAATCATGGTTTTATACCCTAGCCTTACACAACAAGACTTTTTAACTGTAATTATTCTTCAAAACGATTCTGATGGTCGTGGAGATTACATCGCTAAATGGGAACATTCTTTGCCCAAACCAACTGACGAACAGCTTGCATAATGTCTTTTGAAATCGACCCTGTTAAATACGGCCAACTTTGGGAAAAGGTCGACCAACTGACCGCTAAAGTAGACAAGCTAGAAGAAGGCATGGAAGAATTGCTTGCTTTAGCCAATAAAAGCAGGGGCGGTTTTTGGGTTGGAATGATGGTCGTATCGGCTATTAGTTCTGTTGTGGGGTTTATTGCACATTGGCTGACAGGCAAATAATGTGTCAGATTTGCTCGGTTTGTCTGAAGGTGCAAAAGGACTAAGTAGCGGTTTAGATTCTGCCCGTGAAGCTGGTAAGTCTGTAAGTAAGCAGATTGAAAACATACAGAAAGATGCAGTTGATGTAGCGCAGCAGCAAGCACAAGACCGAATACGGGCAAGACGGGAAGCAGAATTTAAAAAGGAACGGGCGTTACTCAAGGCTTTAGAAGAATGGAAGCGTAAGAAACAAATATCAGATGAAGAAGCAGATTTAAAGATTAAGTTTGTAAAGCAGTACGGTGCTAAAGAGTGGGATGCGTTACTTAAAATCAAGCTAGACATTGAAAACATGGAACGCAAGAATAACGAGGAATTTCAGCACGATTTGAAAGCGGTACGAAGGGTGCAGTTCTATTGTTTTATTGCTGCGCTTGTTGTGACTTTATGGTTAAAGTTTATTTTAGGAGCGTTTTAAATGTTTCCACTAGGCGCATTACTTGATATTGGCGGCAAAATACTAGATAAAGTTTTTCCCGACCCAGCACAGGCTGAACAAGCCAAACTTAAACTGTTAGAAATGCAACAAAATGGCGAACTAGCCAAGATCAATGCCGATGCCGCAGAGCAGCACGAATTGACTGCAAGACTGCAAGCAGACATGAATAGCGATAGCTGGCTTTCTAAAAACATACGCCCCATGACCCTTATATTTATTCTTGGTGGTTACTTTGTATTTGCCATGATGAGTGCATTTAACCTAGATACAAACAAGGCTTATGTAGAACTGCTAGGTCAATGGGGTATGCTAATTATGTCGTTTTACTTTGGTGGTCGCACCCTCGAAAAGATTATGGACATGAGAGCGAAAGAAAAAGATGCAGCTAAGTGAACATTTTACCCTTGACGAACTAACCCATACAGATCACCGTCAGTTTGACAATACGCCTAATGCGTCAGAGATGGCTAACCTTGTACGCCTAGCTGCATTCCTAGAAGAAGTCAAAACGGTACTAGGCGGCAAGCCAATCATGGTAAATTCAGCGTTCCGTTGCAAAGAGGTAAATGATGCGGTAGGATCAAAGGACACTAGCCAGCATCGGATTGGTTGTGCAGCAGATATACGAGTACCGAGCATGACCCCCGATGAAGTCGTTAAAGCTGTGATTGCATCGGGGATAGGATATGACCAAATTATTCGAGAATTTGACCGTTGGACACATATTTCTGTGCCTAATACTGCTGGGGGCAATCCTCGCAGACAAGCTCTAATTATTGATAAAACGGGTACAAGGCCGTACGCCTAAAACACATCCCGTAAATCTACAAATTTCCACATATGCGTGGGTACATCGTAGAAATACTCATCCTTGGCAACTGCGGTATTTGGCACTTCAACTAACGGGCAATACTTGATCTTGCTGGCCCTGATCCAGTAAGCATGGGTCAAGTTTCTAGTCACCACATACATCGTGGTACGGGGGTTGGTAAACAGCTTTTCTTTGCGCTGGGCAATGTGGATTGTTTCGTAAGGACAGAAGTCCATGCCCCAATCCCGTACTTCTACTTCCCCATACCCAATATGCTGCCCATTCTTGCTGAATACAAGGTCTACAGCATATTTATCAGGGTTGGGTAAGGCATCAACATGGTGAACCGTTTTAAGCCAGCCAGCGACTGCATTACGAGCAGGTGGGTCACACGCATCATGTAGCCGCTGGTCAAATTGCTTGTATTTCATACCATCAAATAGTTAGCCACGAAAAAAAAAATAGTAAACGCTATCCCTAGTAAAAGTCCCAAAAAAATGTGTTTCATATTAGTTTGAATAAATACGATAGCGAGGGTTGCAGGTTACTTCTACAGGCACATCGGTAGTTACACCGTTGATTCTGCGCTTGGCGGTAATAACAACTGGTCGTGTACCTGCTGATTCGCACTCGTTAATGCCTAGGATAACCTGCGCCCTAGTCATGTGATGAGCCTGTTTGTCGGTTTCTAAGCTGACATTGGGTGGTGTGTACGATGTACACGCTGCAAATAGCAATGGGGTTAATAACAGTAAGTTTTTCATGCGTGATCCTTTTGTTGGTATGCAGCTTGAACGCTGTCGTTAAATTTATCCCAGCCGCTTATGCTGTGGATCATTTCTAATACGCTGATTTCGGTATTGGCTATAAAAACATCGTCTATATCGACACCGCCCACAATACCTATATCGGGTTCGTCTTTATCAATGCCGCCATGTACATCTAAGTAGGTATCGCCTACATAAAGTGATAAAACATAACTCATAATCTATTCCTTTCTTTTTCACTCCCCAATGGAGTAGCACCAGTTTATTAAGTTACCTTAACAATATCAACAAATTTATCTAGGGATATACCCTTAGATTTGTAAAAAAACAACAGTTGAGGTGGGTCGGCAGTCCCGTGAAGGAGTATAGATTTTGTCTAACCCTGCCGCCCGTACCCATTATATTCCGTTCTTGATCTGATAGACCCGTAATAGGTGTTGGAAGCATTCCCAGCCATTTTGTAGCCGATCCTGCTCTATTTCAATCAACTTGACCTGATTGGTCGTGCCGTTGACAAACACAATGGCGCATCTAGCATTCGGAACGCCTAGGCCCTCACGGTAAGCCGCTAACTGCATCTCATGTTCAAAATAAACATCGACTTTATCAAGGTCGGTATCTTTGGTCTTGAAATCAACTACAAAGCCGTTTTTAGCCATTAAGTCGCATTTGCCACCAAACCCTAGCGGATGCCCAAACGACTTCTCAGGCAGCCACAATTGCTCTCCAAACGCACTTTTAAGCGCACTATCAATCGCATCTAAATATGGTGGCTTTTCAGGCATATAAACCTGATCGAAATACGCTTCAATTACCGCATGGATAGCCGTACCCCGTTCCGCAGCTTCCCTGCCTGTAGCTTTGCTATCCTGCATTACCCTAGCCAACCAGTCGGCTTCAGGTTCGTCAGGCTGTCTTGGCAGCGTTAAAGCAGCTAATAAGACTTGCTGCTGTTTCCATGTATCAAGCCCTGCTTTCGATAACATTCCGTTAATTGTCGTAACACTAGGCAAAAGTCCGAGTTTCCGTGCGTCACGAAGCGTGGTTGCCCGTTCACCAGTTTTGCCGATGGTTGTATAGGCTGGAGTGCCGTCTTTGGTGTACCAATGACCATTTTCTTGTGCCTTTTCTTTAACTATCATTTTGTACCTTTATCTGTGGGGTTACTTGTACTCCGTATGCGAAGCGGAAAAACCGTGTACTTTCACCCCTCTTACATTAGAACGGAATGTCGTTCAGGTTGTCATCTTCAATCTTTGGTGCAGCAGCTTCACGCTGTTTTTGCCCACGCCATTCAGACGATTCGGTAATCTTTTCTTTGTAATACTTAGGCAACAAATCGTACTTAACTTGGTCAAACTCAGCCAGCCAAAAGTGATTGGTAGGGTTGATGCCTTCAGGCTGGGCGTTACGCAAGGCAGACGGTACAGGGCTAATGCCGCTAATGTTGGCGTACTTACCATCTTCTGAGTGCGTAATGTTGACCATGCAAAATTTACCTAGCAAGCCTTTTAGGTCAAAGTTCTTGCGGTCTTCCGCAGTCATCTTTTTATTTGACCAGCTTTCTAAATCTTGCCGTAGACGAGCCTGATCGCCTAAACTAACGGTATATCGCTTGGACACGATTAAAGGCTTTCCTTCGTCTGTTTTTAGCGGAAGTCCTGCGTCATCGTCACCGTGCAATTCCCAAGTAAATACAACCTTGTGCATAATCTTGGTTTCGCCAGCCCATTCAGTAGCTTGATGACCTAGATCAATGATGGAATAAAGCCGTGCCATATGCAGCCCAGCAGGGGCAATCTTAAAATCTTTTTGCGTATCAGTAATAATCATTTGTTTGCTCCAAAAATTTGACCAAAGTCGTTCACAATGTCACGAATGACGGGGTTTACATGGTTATTGCGTTTAGGTGCGACATATCCGCAGCAATGGCGTAATAGGTCTATTTGACGCTCGGTAAGAAGTACACCATCTTCCAAGTCTTTGAATACTTCATCCAGTTCAAACTGCATCTGAACTTGGTCTGCTAACTGCTGGTCATAATCACTCATTTTTAGTCTTTCTCACCCGTTTGGGTAGTTATCACGGCACATACCGTACATCAATATTAAGATACCTTAAACACATAGTCAAGTGTTTATTTGCAAAAGTGTTGTAAATAAGTTAAGATACCTTACATGAACGCAACAGCAATTATCAAATTATTGGGTGGATGTACCCGTGTATCCAAAATGGTCGGGGTATCTGTGCCAGCCGTGTCTATGTGGCAAAACGGTGATATACCGATGGATAAGCTGGTCATGCTGGCAGCAACGCTAGAAAAAGAATCGCATGGGCTAATTACCCGTAAAAGTCTGTTTCCTAAAAATTACAGGTTAATTTGGCCTGAGTTGGAATAAGTTGTAGTACAATTTGTTTATTGAGGACTGAAACACTCGATAAGTTAGGGTTTTAGAGGTGACTTTGTGGGTTTAGGAAATGAGATAAGAGGCATTTCCCAAGCCGTTTCAGCATAAAGCCACCCCTAAAGCCCTTTTTTATTGTTCATTCCCATTCGTACTCCAAACGATATTAAGCACCTAGATGGGTGGCGTGGAATAGAACATGGGCTGGTTTACACCTGACAGCAAGCCCCGTAGCGTTGAGTGGCGACTACACAAGTTACAAGGACAATGGTGATAGACAACCTTGTATCGAATGAACACTACCTTCGGGAGCATTAGTTCAAGATCAACTTCTTGAATGGATGGGGTGCTATCACCTTTGGGATACCTATGACTAAAAAACAACACTTAAAAAAATACTTGCAACAGTTAAGATAACTTAATAAACTAGCATTACTCAATATCGAGTGAAATAGGAGATAGACATGAAAGATTTAATTGGTGCTTGCATACTTGGTGCAATTCTTGGCGCAATGTTTGCCCTTTCAATATGATTGAAACGGTGATGATCGTGTTTGCAATTGGCGTATTTGCTATGTTTGCAACCGTTATGCTGCTTGCTGGCATATTCCTTTTTTGGATAAATAAATGACATTCCTAGTCGCTAACATACCCCCCGTTAAATGCTTTGTTCGTAAAGAGTACCTTTACAACCATGAGAAGGGTCACGGTGAACTAGAGCCGTGCGTATGGATGACCGCTAAAGCCATTAAAGGTCAAGCCTTTCGCATTGAATCCATGTTGACTAACTACGGTGCGTTGTACGATAAGCTGCCAATTAGTGCTTATGTATGGAAAGAAGTTACAGACACTTTGCCGCTGGATTATTTGCAGATATGGGACTGTTTATCCTACGACATGGCGGTAATTGAAAAGTCTAACCTGCGTGGGCTGAAGGTTAAATACTTTGGTAAGAATAAGCAGTTTCATTTTGGTAATTACCTGTTCACCATTGATTTTGCCGATCCTGACAGTAATCGATTGGATACAACCTTTAGCGAAGGGGTTGAAGAACATAAGTCGTATAACTTTATTAAGCTGGATAACGGGCAATTTGCTTGCCAGCCTAATAACCGTTGCCTTTGGTACGATGTTTCGCTTGTGCCAGCCGAACTAAAAACGCCTGACTTTAAGATACCAACCGAAGTCTATAGCGTTGAAAACCATGCTAAATGGTCAGCTAAAGATGAATGGTTCTATAACTTTGACGAGATAACACGATGAACTTTTCTGAATTTTATAGCTTGTATCCCCGTAAACAGGGGCGTAGGGCTGCTGAAAAGTCTTGGGATAGGCTAACCCGTCAAGAACAAGAAGATGCGTTTCTAGCCCTTCCTACGCACTTGGAATATTGGAAGCTAAAGCAGACCGAAAAAGACTTTATCCCTTATCCTGCAACTTGGCTAAATCAAGGCCGCTGGGAAGATGAACTGGACATGGAAGTTAAAAAGATCAAGAAACCCGAATTACCTTGGTATTCCAGCGAAGAACTTACCAAAGCTAAAGCGCAAGAAGTCGGTTGTCAGGCTTATGCAGGTGAGGGATGGCAGCAATGGAGAGCAAGAATTAGTCAAAAGATAAAGCAAATTGAAGAACAAGCATGAAGATTACCTTGTCGATTGGTATATAGGCGTAGCCAAAAAACGGGGCTGGGATGAAGTTGTACGGTTACTTGTACAAGATAAAAATACGGAAGAACGCATGAAAATGTTAATAAAAAAAAGGTTAGGAAAATGAGCGGATGGTTAGTAGCAACGGTAGGCGTAATCTATTTTTGCACCGCTATAGATTCGTTTTTTAAAGACAACATGGGTTTAGCCGTAGCATTTTTAGGCTATTCAATAGGAAGTATAGGATTATGGATGCAAACAAAATGAGAGAGATAGATCCCAATAAATGTATAGACTTTATTCTTGAGAACGCAGGTAAATATGCACAAGCAAAAGGTGAATTGGCGCAACTTGAGGCGTATAAAAGTTCACTCAAGGCAATTAAAATGGCTGAAACTAACGAACAAACTATCGGGGCGCAGGAGCGTGAGGCTTATCGAAGCGAAGATTATCAAAATTTATGTAAAGCGATTGGAGCAGCTACAGAAAACGCAGAAAAATTAAAATGGGAATTAGAAGCTGCACGACTTAGACACGCTACATGGCAAACTTTAGAAGTATCAAACCGCAACCAAGATAGAATCCTAAAATGACACAATTAAAAATAACCGAAGAATTTCTTATTCTCAAACTACTATCTAAAATGTACGATGATGCTTTAAGGCGTAACGACTTAACCCAAATGCTAGAGATCAGCGTAGATATTGCTGAATCCGCAGAGAAGTTAGAACAGATGACCGTAGATCATATAAATGGCCACTAAAAGTGAAAAAGAAAAATACAGAAAAATTGCTGAATTGGGATGCTCACTATGTCGGCATCAAGGCAATGAGGGAACGCCAGCAGAACTGCATCACATTAGAAGAACTGGTAGACGAAGTGATGCCCCTGTTATACCGCTCTGCCCATACCATCATCGGGGGTCAAATACCAGTATTCACGGAATGGGGCGTAGAAGATTTGAAGCAGAATATGATGTTACTGAAGAATCACTACTCGCTCAGACACTTGAACTTATAAAATGAGCGCAAACCTAATAATTATTACAGGCTTAATTTATGTGTACATCGCTGGAGAACAGTTGTTTAAGGGAGATTTTGGACTGGCTTGTATGTACGCTGGATATGCTTTTGCGAATTATGGGGCTTACTTAATTGCTACTAAATAGGGGTAAAAAATGAGTTTATGGGATACGGCAAACGATATTGAAGAAATGGCACACAAACTAGCTCATGTACGAGATGCTATTGAATTGGTTGCAGAAGGCGTAGATAGTCCGTATAGCGGTGCTTTGTGGGCAGTATATTGTTTGGTTGATAACCTACAAGACAAAATGTATGTTCAAGCCGATAAAGTAATGGAATTACATAGAGAAGAATCTAAGCCAAAGAAAGCAAAGAAGTGAGTTTTACAATCATGCAGCATGACGGCATGAAAGTTATTCAATACTTTTTTAGTATGGATGAACTTATTAAATCAATGCTCAATAACCCTAAAGATGTTTACCACCGTAATATGTAGCTACAATGTATCTACAACTCAAGCGGATCAAAGCCTAATTCTGCTGCAACCATTTTGCAACGAGTTCTAAACGGCTGACCATGCTGCGACCACTTTTCGCCTTTTTGTTTATGAAAACTCATGTGTATACATTCATGGGCAAGCGTAGTCAAAACAGTATAAAAATGACTGCAACGCCCTGAAGATATGGTGATTGTATGTTCATAATCGCCACCTGTATCTAGTAGATACGTACCCATTAATTCAGGATCAGATGTCACGATCCACTCAATTTCATCAGGCAAAGGCATAGGCCACTTAGTAAACGGGTAAGTGCAATACAACGATGAATACAAATTTTTTAGTATTTCAGGAGTTAGTTTCATCTTTAATCGCTCCAACTAACCCATGTCGTATTTATTGGTTTACTTTTACGATCCACATTGACAGGGCATGAGAATGTAATGCCGTGTAAGGGATGTGTAATCCATAACGCTTGTCTTGGCGGCTCAAATCCAAAGTTGTTGGTGTAAGCATATTCGCAATAACCTTTAAGCGAACCATTAACAATTAAACGCTGCAACTGAATTAGCTGGTGAAAGTGACCTATAAGCATAGTGTCGTATTCTTGGTCAATCTGTGCGTTCCTAGAGCGTTTTTTGTGATCGCCCCTAATGATTGCACCAAGACAGCCAATAACGCCATCACCACCTCTAAATTGATCGCCATGAGTAAGTAGGTATTTATACCCATATACTTGATAATAAGCATCAGAGCCATCAGGTATAAAGAAAGTTATTCTTTTATCGTTTTCGAAACGTTTATTTAGAAACTGGTACAGCAACCAATCAAAGTTAGTGTAGTTACGGTTCTTATTTTGTATCTTATGGGTATTTCTACCGTGATTACCTGATACACAAGGCACAAACACTTTGCCAAATTCTTCCACCAATACTTCAATACACCAAACTAGCGTACCCCACAAATCAAGTACGCAAGGCATAACTTCCATATCGTTGGTAGTAGCTAATTCATCGTGAATATTTCCTGAGAACATATCCCCAGCCAACGCAAACACAACGCCCTCATATTTTGGGTTATTAAACCGATTCTTTAATAAATCTATAGATGTTTCTATAAAGGCTCTTGCTCGGTCTTGTGCAATTTTTAAGTTATATTCATTTACACCGCCTACTTGCGCTGGATCAACCACTTCACCCCAATGCCAATCAGATGCAAGTAATGTAGGAATACCCGTAACATTGTGGCCTTTAGGTTTACGAACAATCCAGTCAGGTATGTCTATTTCAGATTCGGCAAGTTTAATAATTTTGCGCTTAACATACTCAGCGTTAAAATCTTCTTTAGCTTGTGCTAGAGCCGATGATTCTAATTGGCGTATCTTTGCCCTAGCTTCAGACAAATCGTAAGCTATGCCCTGTTCAGGTGCTTTTAAATCGGCATTAGGAACTAACCCTTGTGTTACGGCTGTGTTGTATCGGTGAGCATAAGTGCCAGCAGGTAAACCTAGGTTTCTAGCTGCAATAACTTTATTATTGGTCGTGTAATATTCATTTATAGCTTGTTGCAGTAATTCTTTGCTAATTGGTTTAGCTGGCATATAAACCTTTAGTAGAAATTGACATAGTGCTAAAGTTACCCAATACTAACTTAAAATTAAGAATAATCAATGACATACGCAAGAGTAGACACAAACCACAAGGAAATTGTTGCTGCATTGCGACAAGCTGGGGCTACCGTAGTATCTTTGGCTGCAATGAAGCACGGCTGCCCTGATTTATTGGTAGGTTATGAAGGTGAAACCTTGCTTATGGAAATAAAAAAGGATGCTAAAGCCAAGTTCACGCCTGACCAACTGGAGTTTATGAGTAAATGGAAAGGCGGTGCTGTAAGCCGTGTGGATAGTGTGGATGCCGCAATAAGAGCGTTAGGAATTATCCAAAAAGTGTTATAAAATAAAGCAAAAGGAGCGTTTTATGGAAAAATCAATGGCGTTGTTTCTTGCAACCATGCTGCATTCGGGTACAAATGCCCATTTTTTCCATTGGGCTACTAAGTCTTATGCCAAACACAAGGCATTGGGCGGCTTTTACGACAAAATTATTGATTTAACCGATGATCTAGCCGAAACCTATTTTGGTATATACGGTCAAATTACCGACTTCCCAGCCACATACCATATGCCTAAAGAGCCGCTGGCATACCTGCAATCCCTACAGCGGTTTGTAAAAGAATCACGGTCAGACCTGCCAATGGATTCCGAGATCGTTCAATTGATCGACAATATCGCCCAAGAGATCGACACGACCATCTATTTACTTAAATTTAAGGCTTAATCATGCCGTTAGATAAATCAGGTAGTTCCAAATCAGTCGGCAAAAACATTAAAGCCGAAATCAAAGCTGGTAAGCCTAAAAAACAAGCCGTAGCCATTGCACTTAGCGTTGAGCGTGAGAACGCCAAAGGTGACCGCAAAGCCAAGCTAGAAGATGCCTACGCTAAGTACATTGAAGAAAAAGCATGAGTAGAAGGGATGACATTCGTGCCGCAGTAGAAAAGCACGATAAGCCTATTGCCAAGACAACTAAAGGCAAAGGGCGTCATTACCAGTCAGTAGAAGAAGGCGCAGGTATGACAGCAGCAGGGCGCAAAGCATACAACGCTAAGAACAACAGTAATTTACAAGCACCTCAGTCTAGTGGGCCAAGACACGATAGTTTCTGTGCTAGGTCAGCAGGATGGACAGGGGAACGGGGCAAAGCAGCAAGAGCGAGATGGAGTTGCTAATGAAAGACGGACTATACGCAAATATTCACCGAAAAAGGGCTAGGATCAAGGCTGGTTCAGGCGAAAAGATGGCTACAAAGGCTTCTGAAGGCAGACCCAGCGCACAAGACTTTAAAGATGCTGCTAAGACTGCCAAGCCACAAAGCCGTAAAGACATGATTCGTGACAAGATGAAGGATATGTAATGACACCTATTACCCCTATGAGCCGCAAATACAAAAAAGAAGATGCAATGCTGCGCCCCCAGCATGAATCTACCCTTGAAAAGAACCAGCGTTTGCGCTTAGAGCGTAGGGCCGCCATTGCCAATAAACTAAAAGACTTGGATAAAGAAGTTAAGTAAATGGCTACGCTGGCTGAACTCTTGCGCCAAGGTGCAGATAAGATCATCAATCTGCCTATGGAAGCACAGCGGTTCATTACCAATCCACAGGCATTTACGCAAACAGTAACAGGCAAAAACCCATTGCCAAGAGAAACAGGGTTTGCAGCAGGGGCTACAGGATTAACGCCTACAAAAACAAGCGTATTAAATCCCAACGATATGCAGTACATGACTGGATATGAAGAAGGCGAACCATTAGGTATAGCAGCAACATTAGTACCAATAGCAGCATTAAAAAAAGGCGTTCAAAATGCAACAGGAAAAGGATTTTTCGACACAGGAGATATTAGACGGGTTGGCATCAGTCAATCAAACCTTGACCCTACACGGCTTTCCCCTAATGACCTTAGATCGGTACAAGGAAACCTTGAAATACCCAATCTCCGAAGAAACAATACCGCAACATTATCCGAAATCCTCAGAAATCCCGAAATAAACCCTTCGGTACTTTCTGCAAGGAAAATAAATCCTGATTTTAATTTAGATGCAGTACGGGCTATGCCTGTCTCATCATTGCAAAAACAATTTCCCATAGCTAAGACCTATGAACAAATGGTTCAAGGCATAGAACCTACATTACAGGCCAAATTGTTTGCCCAATATTTACGCAATTACCCTGAAGCCGTTAGAAAATCAGGCGCAACCAATTACCAAGAATTGATACCTGCAAGCTATGAGCAATTAGCAAAAGAAAACGCCCAACAATTAGATCGCATGATAAATCAAGGCATGAATTTGTCATATCATAAAGGCGATTTAAATTATGCTGGATCACCCCAAATGTTAGAAGATGCGTTGATAAACAAGCATTTATATACTTACGCTGGTGGTGAGCCACACGAAATTCTTAATAAAATAGACCCATATACAGGTTTAAATCAAAATCAAGTATTTCGTGCAGTACACGATTATTACGGGCATGGGCCTACTGGTGCAAGTTTTGGCCCTAAAGGTGAAGAATTAGCTTATGGATCACATAGCCAACTATATTCGCCATTAGCTAAAATGGCTGCCGCTACTGAAACACGGGGGCAAAACAGCTTTGTAAACTATTCAGGTGTTAATGCTGAATTGCAAAAACAAATGAATGATTTACGCATTGATAGAGATAGCATTGCAAGGTCAGGCGGTGATCCAACACCTTATGATGCAAAACTAGCAGAACTTGGCGGTCAAATTCAATATGCACAGCAAAAGGCTTTCTTACTGCCGCCTGAAATGATTGATCCTATGTACCAAGGCGGTATGCCCGAGTACATGAAACCGTTTATACAGCCTAACAGCCCAAGTGCATTAACTGGCTACCATTACAGCAATAGACCTGATCTGCTACAAACTGACCCTACTATGTATGGCACAGGTATACGGGGATCAGAAGCTAAACGCCTAATGCTGGCAGACGCATTACGGAATCGCACCTATTTTTACAACAATCCCAATACAAAAGAAGCTGGATTAGGCCCAAACCAATACGAAGCCAATCTTACCGACTTTTACAATGTGGCCCAAGACCCTGACAATCTAAATAAGCTGGCTAGACAGTACAACCAATACCAAGGCATCGTGGATCAAAACGCTGCTACTAATGCAATTGAGCGTATAGCCAATGAAGCAGGGTATAAAGGCATTGAGAATACAGGTGGTGCTATCAGTTTTGTACCGCAAGACCTAAAACGCAAAAAATAGAGTAGAATTAACTTATCTTAATCAACCACTTGGGTAAGGTATGAGTATTAAACAACAAACTAATAATCCAAAGGGTAGACCTAAAGGTAGCCCTAACAAGTCCACAGCAGCGGCTAGAGAAGCGATTGCACAGTTCGTTGATGGTAACGCCCACAAAATGCAAGAGTGGCTAGAACAGGTCGCTATAGGCGTTAAAAACGAAGATAACAAATTCATTGTTTTACCTAATCCTGAAAAGGCTTTTGGTATGTTGCAGAGCGTCATGGAATACCACCTGCCTAAGTTAGCCCGTACAGAGCATTTAGGTGACGAGGATCAGCCAGTCAAGATCATTCACGAACACAAGTTCCTAGATTGAAAGAGTTAGTAAAGCGGTACGAATACCCGTACAAGGCTAGAGATGCGTTCCTAGACTTCCACAGACGGGATCAACGCTGGGCTGTATTGGTCTGTCATCGAAGGGCAGGTAAGACTGTAGCTACAATCTGCGACACCATCCGCAGGGCAGTTATGGAAAAGAAACCTGACGGCAGGTACGCTTACATTGCCCCTTTTTACGCACAGGCTAAGAATATTGCTTGGGATTACCTTCTCAAGTTTGCAGAGCCAGCCATAGTTAAAGCCAATCAATCTGAGTTATGGGTAGAATTAGTCAATGGGGCAAAGATTAGGCTATTTGGTGCTGATAACCCTGATGCACTGCGTGGTTTATACCTAGATGGCGTAGTGCTAGACGAATATGCCGACATGAAACCAAGGCTATGGGGTGAAATCGTGAGGCCTTTACTTACAGACAGACAGGGCTGGGCTACCTTTATTGGTACGCCAAAAGGCCATAATGCCTTTTACGATATATACAACGAAGCCCAAAAGAACCCTAATTGGTATGTCAAGACCCTAAGAGCAGACCAGTCAGGACTACTGCCTGACGCTGAATTGGAAGATGCACAAGCCACAATGTCTATAAACCAGTACGAGCAAGAGTTCCTATGTAGCTTTGAAGCAGCCATACTTGGGGCGTTCTATGGTCAGGAAATGCGTAGAATCACGGATTTAGAGCGTATTACTACCGTAGACTATGACCCAATGTTTCCTTGCCATACTGCTTGGGACTTAGGATTTAACGATTCCACAAGTATTTGGTGGTTTCAGGTGGTATATGGTGAGATACGAGTACTCGATCACCACTCTAGCAACGGTCAGGCCATACCGTTTTACACCATGCTGCTAGATCAAAAAGAGGATGAGTTTGGGTACAAATATGGCTACCATTACCTGCCGCATGACGCTAGGGCAAAAACACTAGCTAGTGGTGGAAAAAGCATAATTGAGCAGATTTCTGCAAAAATTGACATAAAACATCTAAAAATCGTACCAAATCTGTCATTACAAGACGGAATTCAAGCATCACGACTTGCATTAACTCGCTGTTGGTTTGATAATAGATGTGAAGAAGGCATTGAATGTTTACGTCAATATCAACGAGAGTGGGATGATGATAAAAAGATATTTAGGGATCGCCCTAAACATGATTGGACAAGCCACTCTGCGGATGCGTTCCGCTATCTCAGCATTGTATGGAAAGACGAAGATAGCCCTATCTTGTCGGATTCAAGAGTTAAAGGCCTTCATGTCGGGCAAACGGATGTAACGCTAGACGAAATGTGGAAACAAACCCCCAAAGTAATTAACAGGAGAATTTAAATGACAACAGCAGCCGCAACATTTGCACTAC
>Ga0247723_1000408_pt1 | contig 29603 bp, 29 predicted proteins | sample MSEWelMarce5H_FC_FD_189079 | JGI IMG/M metagenome (GOLD analysis project Ga0247723, IMG submission 189079) | Subsurface sediment microbial communities from gas well in West Virginia, United States - MSEEL Well Study Marcellus 5H_FC | ecosystem: Environmental > Terrestrial > Deep subsurface >... | reverse complement strand
CAAAGAAAAAAATAAGTGAATCTAAAATGGGTTTAGAAAAAACACAAGAAACAAGAAATAAAATAAGCCAAACTTTAAGAGGAAGTATACCTTGGAATAAAGGATTAAAAACCGGCAGCCAAAGTGAAGAAGTTAAAAAAAGAACCAGTGAAGCAGTTAAAAAATGGTGGAAACTAAGAAAAGAAAACGCCATAAATACTAATATACAATCCAAGGAGTATTAAAATTAGTGCCGGATATCAGGAATTATTCTTAGAACAAGGTTCAGACTTTAACACATCTATCACTTTGACTGATGTGAATGGTGATGCGTATAACCTTACCGGATTTGCGGCTAAAAGTCAAGTCAAAAAATCTTATTATTCCAGTAACACAACTGCAAATTTTGTAATCACCATCAGCCAACCAGCGACCGGTGTCATTGCACTCTCTTTGGGTTCGGCCAACACAGCCAATATTGCTGCAGGCCGTTATGTATATGATGTAGTCATCAAAAATTCTTCAAATAATATAACAAGAGTTTTAGAAGGAATTGTGAACGTATTGCCACAAGTTACTGTATTTTAAAGGATTAATATGCCTAATATAACGGTAACACCACCATCAACAATCAAAGTACAAGTTGGTAACCAATTTACTGGCACAGTACAATCTATTGCCTATGGAACAAGAACACTCAAGAGTGCCACAGACTTAACCATTGGTGATGCAAATACTGGTGATGCAATTATATACAATTCAACTTCAAAAACATTTGAAGTGGTACCAATTAATGATTCAATAACTGATGTGGATGCAGGATATTTTTAAATGGCAAATACAACCATCCAGATTTTACGTTCTTATGCTAATACAAGACCATCTAACTTGGAAGATGGTGAGTTAGCATATTCTTTTGCGTCAAATACACTATTCATTGGTGATACAAGTAATAAAATTATTCAGATTGGTGGACCAGGTTATCTCGCAAACATCACAGTTAACTTAGTTGACGGTGGCAGTTTTTAATAAATACATTATAGTCGATAATAAGGATAATAAATGGCTAATACCTCAATTTTAATCAAACGTTCCACCACAACAGGCAAACCTACGTCACTGAATGCAGGTGAATTTGCTTATTCGTATCAATCAAATACATTATTCCTTGGTAGTCCAAGTGGAACTGGTGTTATTAATGTTGGTGGCCAGATTTATACCGCAACGATTGATGCGGCAACTTCTACAAATACCGCAGGCACTTTGGTTAAAAGAGACACAAACGGTGCTTTCTCTGGTGCTTTGTATGGAAATGCCAACTCAGCTACTCAACTATTAAATTCTAGAAACTTCTCCATTTCAGGTGGTGATATTACTGCATCAGCAGTTGGATTTGATGGTACTAGTGCTGTTACATTAAGTGCTTCTTTAGACACAGTGTCCGGTTTATCAGCAGGCACTTATGGTGGTGCATTAGCAATTCCTGTTGTTACAGTGGCTGCCAATGGTCGTGTTATGTCCATTGCCAACACAACAATTTCTACATCATTTACGATTGCAGGCAACACAGGCACACCAGACGTTGTAGATACTGGACAAACATTAGACTTTGTTGGTGGTGGAACAGGTATTACAACAACCGTCAGCAACAATAAAGTTACATTTAACACAGACAATACTGTTGTTCGTGCAAACACTCCAAGTTTAATTCAAACTATTGACGGTGATATTACCATTAGCGGTAACTTGACTGTTCTTGGTACAGAAACAATCATCAATGTTGATACACTTGAAATTTCTGACCCGTTATTGTACTTAGCTGGTAACAATTACACATCCGATGCAGTTGACATTGGTTTCATTGGTCACTATAACAACGGATCCGCTAACCTACATGCCGGTTTGATTCGTCATGCTGGCAATAAAGACTTCTACATTTTTGACAGTTACAATGTTGAACCAGAAGGAAGTAACGTCATCGACATTTCTGGTAATGGTTTTCATGTTGCAAACTTACATGCAAACATTCTTGCTACAGCAATCACAACCTCTACATTAGAAGTTTCTACCAAAGCAAAAATTTCTGAGTTGGAGTTAACTACAGATTTATCTGTACCTAATGGTGGTACAGGCGCAAGTTCATTCACAAACGGTGCAATCATTATTGGTGCTGGCACCAGTGCAATGACGACACTTGCAAACAGCACATATACTGCAACTGGCAGTGGTGCTGCAAACAATACAGTTTCTTCATTAACTGTTGATTCATATGGCAGATTAACTGCGGCAACATTCGGAGCAATATCCGGTCTAACAGTTGGTCAAGGCGGTACTGGTACATCTACATTCACAGCAGGTCAAATTGTTGTTGGTGATGGCACCAACGGATTGAAACAAATTGCTAATGCAGGTTACACATTAACAGGTTCACTAGGTGCTGCCAAGACAATTACATCACTAACCGTTGATGCTTACGGCCGTGTAACAGCAGCAACAGGATCAGATATTTCTGGTTTAACCGTTGCACAAGGCGGTACAGGTCAATCATCATTTACTAATGGTTCTTTGTTAGTTGGTACTGGATCAGGCGCACTTTCTACACTTGCAAATGCCACATATACACTAACAGGTTCATTAGATGCTGACAAGACAATCACAGCATTGACAGTAGATGCATACGGCCGTTTGACCGATGTAACTGCTGGTCTTATTTCTGGATTGAGTGTTTCACAAGGCGGTACAGGTGTTTCTACATTTGCCACAAACGGTATTATGTATGGTAATGCAAATGGAGCAATACAAGTTACTTCTGCAGCAGGCATATCCGACCAAACATGGTCTAATCAAATACTTACAACAACCAACGCAGGCGTTCCAGTTTGGTCGACAACGTTGGACGGAGGTCAATTCTAATTTGACTATATAATTTTTAATATGATAGGAGTTTGATATGGGAAATGAAAAGTATTTAAATTATTACATTGAGACATTGACCAGCACAATGACAGATTGTGTTATTCGGAATGTTTCAATGCAAGCAAACGCAAAAGTGTCTGATGATGTTATTAAAGATTTAAATGAAAAAATAGAATCGTTATTAACATCAAATGACGAGTTAAATGTTGCTTTAAATGAAGTCAGAAATTCAAATTTACAAAATGAAAATGCCAAGATAGCCGAACTTCAAAGAAGGTTAGATGAAGAAGTAAATAAAACAGGCAATGTAAATGATGAATTGAATGAACTTCGTATGATTAAAAGTCAATATGAGAATATAAAAAATCAAGTTTCACATTTGGAAACATTCAGAAATGAATTAAATAAATCCAGAGAAGAAACGGTGAATGTTAAAAAAGAGTATGAAACAAAACTCAATGAAGCAAAAATTGAACACGACAAAGTAATTGAACAATTGAATAGTAAAATTGAATATTTGCAATTAACTCCTGCCAAGCGAAAGAAAATTGATGAGTTAAATAATAGTAATGAAAATACTTTATTATCATCAGTCGAAACAATAAAGGACGGCGGAAGTTTTTAATTAAATGGCAAATACTTCAATACAGTTAAAGAAATCAGGCATAACAGGAAACACACCAGTTGATTTACAACATGGTGAGGTTGCTATCAACTATGCCGATGGTAAATTGTATTATAAGAATAGTATTAACAACATTTCTTATATAACAAATCAAGATACATTTGCCACAATTAATGCCAATAACTCTTTAATACTGGCTAGTGGAGTATCAGATACACTTTCTTTTGTTGCTGGTAATAACATAACAATCAGCACCAACACTACCACAAAAACAATCACATTCAATTCCATAGGTGCTCCTACAGACCAGTTTGCAAGGGATGTAGCTAACGGAGCATTTACACAAGCAAATGCAGCGTTTGACAAAGCAAATACTTACCCAGGTAATTCAGGCCAGATACTATATAAAAATTCTAGTAACGTTCTTACAAGTAGTTCGGGTTTAGCATATGATGGTGTAAGTTTAAAAGTTAATGGTAACCTTGAATCCACGTATCAAAGTGGAGATGAAGGTGGTGAGATATTTCTTGCCAAATCCGTTACTAACACCACACTTACATCTGGTGTAAGCATTGACATATATCAAAACAAATTAAGATTTTTTGAAACTGGTGGTTCAAATCGTGGTGTTTATATTGATATGGCTAACGGTGCCTCAGGCGGCATCGGCACCAATCTATTGGCACCACCTGGTGGTTCTGTAATCTCTGTCGCTGGCGCCTCAGGTGCAGTTTCAAATACACAATTAATTGCAGGCATACAAGCTGTTTCCTCTTCATACGGAATAACTTTTGATTATGTTGCAACTGCAAATAATGGACAAGGAACAAATTTCAAAGTTGGTGATGATGCATGGATTGGCGACTTTAATACCGCAGACTCCATAAAAATTAAAGGTCAACAAAACGCAGCGAACGGTTATGTTTCTTTTGGTTCCAACACTTCAACACTTGGTGCTGCAGGTACAGGTCAATTAACTTACGGCGGCAATATTGTTTGGCACGCTGGTAATGATGGTGCAGGTTCAGGATTAGATGCCGATTTGTTGGATGGATTGAATAGTTCTGATTTTGCAAGAGTTTCAGCCGAATCATACGCAAACTCAGCATACACACAAGCAAACACGGCAACGAATGATGCAGCTGGTGCTTCTCTATATGCCAACGCAGCATTCATACAAGCCAATGCGGTGTTTGAATATGCTAATACATTATCACCTCAAGATAACGTAGCAAGAGATACGGCCAATTCAGCAGGACTATATGCAAATAGTGCTTTCATTGCAGCCAATTCAGCATATGGTTCTCAAAATACTACAGGCACATATGCCAACTCATCATTTTCTGTGGCAAATTTGGCATATATTCAGGCCAACACAGCCGTAAATAATGCAGCTGGTGCCAGTCTATATGCCAATGGTGCTTTTATTCAAGCCAACGCTGCTTTTTTGGTAGCAAATACACCCACTCATGTTGCTAATAGTGCTGCCTTATATGCTAATGCAGCTTTCATCCAAGCAAATGCTGTATTTCAATATGCTAATACACTTTCACCACAAGATAATGTTGCAAGAGATACTGCTAACTCAGCAGCCTTATATGCCAATGCAGCATTCATACAAGCAAATGCTGCTTTCTTACAAGCAAATACACCAGATTATGTTGCTAACTCGGCATCACTATATGCTAACGGTGCCTTTGTACAAGCCAATGCGGCATTTACCAAAGCAAATAATGCACTACCATTAACTGGTGGTACAATCAATGGCTCACTTGATATATCACAAAACCTTTCTGTTACAGGTAACCTAACTGTTCTTGGTTCAACAACATCAATTAATACATCTTCCTTTACAGTTAATGATACATTGATAATTTTAGGTTTAGGCAATTATACATCCGATTTATTAGACATTGGTTTTTCTTCTCATTATAACGATGGACAAAATGCACATACTGGATTAATTCGTGACTCATCTGAAAACCAATGGATATTTTTTGAAGGTTATACTCCTGAAGTGTCACCAAATAATAATATTGTTATTACCGATCCATCATTTAAATATGCAAATGTAAGAGCAAGAGACATTACCGGTAACTTAATTGCTAATAATGTCACTATCAATGGTTATAATGTATTCAGTTATATTACTAACGCATATACACAAGCAAATACTGGCGTAAATAATGCTGCAGGTGCTTCTCTGTATGCCAATGGTGCTTTCATTCAAGCCAATGCAGCATTCATAAAAGCCAATACACCAGATGCTATTGCTAATAGTGCTGCTCTATATGCTAATGGTGCTTTTACATCAGCCAATACAGCTGATTCTAAAGCAATAACGGCGGGTTCTTATGCTAACTCAGCTTATGTACAAGCAAACACAGCAACTACAAATGCAGCAACAGCAGATAGTAAAGCAGTTACTGCTGGATCATATGCAAACTCGGCATTCTTGGTAGCTAATACACCAACTCATGTAGCCAACTCAGCAGCCTTGTATGCCAATGGTGCTTTCATTCAAGCCAATTCGGCATTCATAAGAGCCAATACACCAGATGCTATTGCCAACTCAGCCGCTGCATATGCCAATGCGGCTTTTGCTCAAGCTAATGCGGCTTTTACGGAAGCAAATGGTGCAGTACAACTTGGATTCACAACATTTGCCGCAAACGGTGTAAACGTAACACCAGCAAGTAATAATGATACGATTACAATTACTCCAGGAACTGGTATAACAATATCAGCCTGTACAACAACAAAAACAATCACATTCTCAAGTGCAAGTTCTGGTGGCGGTGGTACTGTAACATTCGCAGAAACACCACCAGCTTCCGGTAACACTGCTGGTGATAGATGGATTGATAGTTCTGATGGTACAGAATATACATGGGTTACTGATGGCACTTCATATCAGTGGGTTGATTTTTCAACACCAACTGTAAACACTTATTCAATACTTGGTGGTTCTGCTGGTGCATTACCATATCAAATAGCAGCAAGTAATACAGCATTTTTAAGTCCAGGAACAGCAGGACAAATACTGTCGATTACTTCTGGTGCAACTCCTATTTGGGTAAGTCAATCATCATTTTCTATTGCTACCACACAATTAACTGGCACCATATCGGCTGCTCAGTTGGCAAGTACTGCTGTAACACCAGCAACTTATGGTGGTGCTGCAACATCACATTATATTACAGTAGACCAACAAGGTAGAATCACAGCAGCGGCAAATATGGCCATTGCAATTGCTTCTTCTGCTGTTTCTGGTTTAGCTACATCAGCGACAACAGACACAACTAATGCTGGCAATATTTCTTCTGGTACGTTACCTGCCGCACGGATGCCAGCACTGACTGGAGATATTACTACAACAGCTGGTGCAGTTGCAACAACATTGGCATCATCAGGTGTTGTAGCTGCTACATATGGCGGATCGGCCAATATTCCAGTTATTGCTGTTGATGCAAAAGGTAGAATTACATCAGCAGCCAACGTTGCTGTTACCTCTGGTACAACAATTGTTAATGATACCACATCAGCCGTATCATTATATCCAATATTTACAACCGCAACATCAGGATCAATATCAACTGCAAACGTAACATCTACAAAGTTGACTTTTGTACCGTCAACTGGTACATTATCTTCAACAGTAGTCACTGCAACTTCTGATGAAAACCTTAAAAATAATATTGTAACAATTACAAATGCTATTGATACAGTTAAAAAATTACGTGGTGTTGAATATGATTGGAGAGATAATGGTCACCACAGTATGGGTCTTGTTGCTCAAGAGTTGGAAAAAGTGTTACCATATTTGGTACATGAAAATGAAAATGTTAAATCGGTTATGTATTCAAATATGATTGGTTTATTAATAGAGGCAATTAAAGAGCAACAAATTCAAATTGATGAATTAAAAGGTAAGATAAATGGCAACGATTAATTTTCCAACATCACCAACAACTGGACAAGTGTACAATGCCAATACAAAAGCCTGGACATATACAGGTTATGGTTGGAAAGCAGTAAACGCAGCAGGTTCTTTGGTAAGTTCTAATGTAATAACCTACACTGCAACAGCTGGACAAACATCATTTACAACACCAACATATGTTCAAGGTGCCAATCAGGTTAGCATTTTTATAAACGGCGTTAGACAAAATCCTTCTGAATTCGCAGAATCAACAAACACAACAATTACATTAACGAATGGTGCAACACTCAGTGATAATGTATTAATTCAAGTTGAAGGTTATACCGGCAATCCCATTGTAATTGGTTTACCTACTATTCTGAATGATACTGTTACCAACGCCACAAGATATCCATTGATGGCACAATCCACTTCGGGTAGTTTGACATTAGTTAATACAGCAAGTACAGAATTTACTTTTAATCCATCAACTAATGTATTATTTGTACCAAACTTACAATTTAATGATGGTACAACAATCTCAACATCATTTGCTGCAGCTGGTTCTTATGCTAACTCAGCATATGCTCAAGCAAACGGCGCTTCAATATATGCTAATGGTGCCTTCATACAAGCCAATGCAGCATTCATAAAAGCCAATACACCAACTCATGTGGCAAATTCAGCATCTCTATATGCTAATGGTGCCTTCATACAAGCCAATGCTGCTTTTAATACCGCAAATAATTCTGCGCCAGCCACTATTACAGATGATACAACAAATAATTTAACATTATATCCTTTATTGTCTTTAAGTAGTTCCGGAAATCTATCAAAAGCAAACACATCAACCACTAAGTTGAGTTTTAATCCATCAACAGGTGCATTAACTGCAACATCTTTTGTTGGTGTTTTTCCTACTGGAACTTTAATGTTGTTTCAACAAACAGCAGCACCAACTGGTTGGACTAAACAAATAACACATGATAATAAAGCATTAAGAGTTGTTAGTGGTGCGGCAAGTTCAGGTGGTACAACATCATTTACCTCAGTATTCGCAAGCAGAACTCCAGCAGGTACTGTTGGTGCAACTACATTGACGGCAGCTCAGTCCGGTATGCCGGCACACGGTCACACAATCACAGACCCAACTCACTTTCACGCAGCATCAATGGGTACAACTGACGGAACTGCAGGTAGATTCGACTCATCATCAAGTGGCCAAGTGAATACCGTAAACACGGCTGCAGCGGCGACAGGTATTACTATTAATAACGCAACAGCAGTTAACGCAACCGAATCACACACCCACGGTTTTACTGGCACGGCTATGGATTTCAGTGTACAATATGTTGATTTAATTATAGCTTCAAAAGATTAATATAAATATTTTTAATCCAGTCGATGGTGAAATTGACTGGCAACAGTCAAACCAACTTCTATTTGAAGTTAATTTTAATATGGAGATATTATGCAAATGAAACCTGGTGATTTTTGTCCTTTGATTAAAAAGGATTGTATTGGAATTAAATGTTCTTGGTTTACTCAGATGAGAGGTGTAAATCCAAATACTGGTAAAGATGTTGATGAGTGGTCTTGTGCAATAACTTGGTTGCCAGTTTTACTTATAGAAAACAGTCAACAACAAAGACAGACCGGTGCTGCCGTAGAATCATTTAGAAATGAAATGGTTAAGTCCAATGAATTGAATATTGATATTTTAAGGCAAACAATATCTCAAGGACCGTTACAGATAGAAAGTAAATAAGTATTTTCAAACTAAATACCATTATTGTAAACTAAAATCAAATAAGAAAATGGCCACAATAACATCAAGAAGTGCATTTAAAGACTATTGTCTACGTAGACTAGGATTTCCAGTTATCGAAATCAACGTTGATGACGACCAGGTGGAAGACCGTATTGATGATGCTTTACAATACTGGCAAGATTATCACTTTGATGGTCTACAAAAAATCTATTACGTTAAACGTGTTGACCAAACGGATATCAACAATCGTTACATAGATTTATCCAATACGTTAGATGATGCCAATAATCGTTTGGAGATTACTGGTATCACCAGAATATTTCCGTTATATGATTCTCAGGCAACTATTACCATGTTTGACTTGAGATACCAACTCCGTCTGAATGAGTTATATGACTTCACCTCAGCGTCCTACATCAATTACACCATGACACTACAACATCTACGTATGTTAGAACAACTGTTCACCGGTGAAGTTCCTATTAGGTACCAAAGACACATGGAAAGACTCTACATTGATTGGTCTTGGGGACAATCTCAAGCACCAATTGGTACAGTTGTGGTGGCAGAATGTTATGCCACAATTAATCCAGATGTTTATACACAGGCATGGAATGACCGTTGGTTAAAAGAATATGCCACTGCTTTAATCAAACGTTCTTGGGGTAACAACCTTAAAAAGTTTAATGGTATTCAATTACCAGGCGGTGTTACATTGAATGGCGATAAGATTTATCAAGAAGCCGACAATGAAATTAATGCTTTGCATGCAGAGATTGGTGACAAATATGGGGCTCCTTTAGAAATGTTTATGAATTGAGTAAATATTCAAATGGTGCTCAAATGTCCTTTTTATATAAATAAAATAAAAAGGAGAATTTTATGAAAGTATATTGTATAGAAAACAAATTGATTGGTAAAAAATATATTGGTGTAACCAAAGGAGAAATCAATAGGCGTTATAAACAACATAAACAAATTGCCAAAAATCCTGGTTCACCAAAACATTGTTATATACATAGTGCCATGTTGAAACATGGATTAGAAAATTTTATTGTTTATCAGTTAGATGAGGCTAATACAAAAGAAGAATTATTTGAGAAAGAAAAAAATTGGATTAAAAAATTAGATACAAAATTGAATGGTTATAATGAAACTGATGGTGGTGAAGGAACATTTGGATGGAAACCAACAGAAGAACAAAATAAACAAAATAGTGAACGTATTAAAAAAATAATGCAGGACGAAAATCATAGAAAATTGTTGGCAGAAAAATCAAAATCGTTTTGGAACAATCTAACGGAAGAAGAAAAAGATATTAGAAGGAATCAATTCAATTTAACAAAAATTGGTAATCAACACGCAAAAGGTAAAACTTGGAAACTTTCAAATGAAACTAAAAAGAAAATGAGTGAAAGTAGAAAAGGCCGGATTGTATCAGATGAAACCAAAAAGAAATTAAGTGCAATTGCAAAAAAACAAATTGGCAAAAAACATTCTCCAGAAACCATAGAAAAAATGAGGCAAGCAGCTTTGAATAGAAAACGAAAAATTGAAAGAGTAGGTACATAAAATCGCTACCTCCGTCTATTTTAATAATTACAACTCGTTATCCGAACAACGGGTAGTAGAGGACTTGATTACAGAGTCCATAAAGATTATGGGTTTTGACGCCTACTATCTTCCTATCTTTAATGAGGAAGACCGAGACATACTTTATGGTGAAGATCCAGTTAAGAAATTTAGTTCAGCATTTCCAGTAGAATTCTACCTATCAAGTTCTATGGAGTACGGCGGCGAAAGAGAATTCTTCTCAAAGTTTGGACTTGAGATTAAAAATAACATCAATGTTATTATCTCTAAGCGTTCTTTCTCTCAACGAGTGCCACAAGATTCTTTTAATAGACCCCGTGAAGGTGATTTGATTTATGTGCCGTTTCTAAATGGTACTGGTGAATTGTTTGAAATTAAATTTGTGAATCAAACTAAAGACTTCTTCATGTTAGGTCGTAAAATTCCATATTACTACGAATTGGAAATGGAGAAATTCAAATACTCACAAGAAGTCATTGATACCGGTGTGTTTGAGATTGATGATGTTGTTTCTCAGTCTGGCTATACAATTGATTTGAATGTGGCCAGAGGTGCAAATAACTATACACAAAAAGAAGTTGTGTTTCAATCTAACGACAACACATATGCAAATGCAATTGTTACTGCTACAGTACAAAGCTGGAGTAACACATCAAATACATTAAGTGTCACAAATATTAATGGTGAATTTACAGATAATGTATTGATTATTGGTGTAACAAGTAACGCAAGACATAGATTAATTTCATTTGATCCGTTAAAAGATTCTACAAGAAATGAAACCTATGACAATCAACATATATTTGAAGAAGCCAATAGTATCATAGACTTCTCAGAAACCAATCCGTTTGGGCCAATCTAATGTCAACACCGTATTACAATAGAACTATTAGAAAACTTGTAGTAGGTTTTGGTAATCTATTCAAAGATATTACATTGGTTAGATACAATCCAAATTTGTCTGAACAAGAAAGATTTTTGGTGCCTATTGCATATGCAGCAAAAGAATCATATGTGATGAGACTTGAAGAAGATTTGGCACTTGACAAAAAAGTTCAAATGACCTTACCAAGAATGTCGTTTGAAATGACTGGTATGTCATATGATACATCCAGAAAATTAAATACCAATGTTAAGAACTTTGCATCAACAGCAGGCGGTGTTATCGGTCAATACAATCCCGTGCCTTACAATTTTGATTTTAATTTATATCTCTATGTTCGTAATATTGAAGATGGTACTCAGCTAATAGAACACATTCTACCATACTTTACACCAGATTACACTATTAAATTAAATATGGTTCCTGAAATGGGAATCATTAAAGAAGTTCCTATTGTTTTAAATAGTTGTAATCAAGATATAACATATGAGGGTAACAGAGAAAAAGACCCAAGAATGGTTATATGGACTTTGAACTTTACTGTCAAAGGTTTCATATTTGGTAAAACAGCAGAAACAAGTGTTATCACACATTCCATCACATCAATTTACAATCAGATTACACCAGACCAAGTGGTAGAATTTTCTATTAATGCTGCATCAGGTACGGGAACATATCAGATTGGTGAGGATGTTTATCAAGGATATACAAGAAGTACAGCAATTGCTACTGGTAAAGTTGTGTTATGGAAAAACAATAAGTTACACTTAACAAACATCAATGGTGATTTTGTTTCTACTCAACCTATATACGGCGTTAATACCTTAGCAAATTATAAGTTTACTTCATACAACATTACACCACAAAAATATGTACAGATTGATATTAGACCAAATCCAGCAAATGCTAATGCTACATCATCATATACGGCTAATACAATCATAACTGAATTTTAAATGAGTAAAATAATATGAACACATTTGACAAAAACATGGAAAAAATATTTGATGTAACACCAGTGGAAGAAGAAAAGAAAAAACCTTCTGCTGTTGTTACAGTAAATTATAATGAGCCTGATATAAAACAAGACCTGAATGATGCGTATCAACAGTCTAAAGAAAACTTGCAAGAGATTATTGACCAAGGCAAAGAAGCCATGGAAGAAATTCTTAAAGTAGCCAAAGCAGGTCAACACCCCAGAGCATTTGAGGTCTATGGCACATTACTCAAAAATATGGTAGATGCAAACAAAGAATTATTAGGTATACAAAAACAAATGCGTGATATGGATGGTAAGAAAAAAGATGGCGATACCAAGATTGACAAAGCCATCTTTGTTGGTTCAACTGCCGAGTTAAATAAATTTTTACAAAGTAAAGAATGATTGAAGATGTTGACTTAAAATACGGTGAAGCCTATCGTGACAATCCTTTACTTAAAAAGGCAGGCGTCAAGGTAGAATACACAGAAGAACAAGTTGCAGAATACATTAAGTGTTCTAAAGACCCAATCTATTTTGCCAAAAATTATATAAAGATTGTCAACGTTGATGAAGGTCTAATCAACTTCAAAATGTGGAAGTTTCAAGAGCAAATGTTGAAGCTCTTTGCAAACAATCGTTTTGTCATTACAAAATGCCCCCGTCAGGTTGGTAAAACAACAACCACTGTGGCTTATATGCTATGGGCAACCATCTTTACTGACCAACAAAACTGTGCCGTTCTAGCCAACAAAGGTTCTCTTGCTCGTGATATTTTATCTAAGTATCAATTGGCATATGAAAATCTACCAATGTGGCTTCAACAAGGTGTGGTTACCTGGAACAAAGGTAACGTAGAACTAGAGAATGGGTCTAAGATTATCGCTGCATCCACATCTAGTTCCGCCATTCGTGGTGGTTCTTTTAACATTGTATTCTTAGACGAATTCGCTTTCGTTCCAACAAACATCGCTGAAGAATTCTTTAACTCTGTTTACCCTGTAATTTCATCCGGTAAAAAGACCAAAATTATTATTGTTTCCACTCCGAACGGTATGAATTTATTCTACAAGTTGTGGATGGATTCAATCAACAAGAAAAACAATTATGTGAACTTTGAGATTCATTGGTCTATGGTACCAGGCCGTGATGAGAAATGGAAAGAAGAAACAATCCGTAACACTTCTGAACGTCAGTTCTCACAGGAGTTTGAAACTGAGTTCTTGGGCTCATCTAATACACTTATTTCTGGTTACAAATTACAAAGTCTGGTATACAAAGACCCTGTTGACCAACATGATTTGCTAAAAATCTATGAACATCCAGTCAAAGAAGGCACCAATGAATCTAAATCTGACCACTTATATTGTATAACCGTAGACGTTTCTGAAGGTAAAAACCTGGACTGTTCTGCTTTTTCGGTTATTGATATCTCACAGACACCATACAAACAAGTTGCCACATATAAGAGTTCGTCAATTACACCAATTCTTTTTCCAACCGTCATCTATAATACTGCCAGATATTACAATGATGCGTATATATTGGTAGAGATTAATAACAATCCACAAGTGGCAGAGTCATTACACACCGACTTTGAATATGAAAATTTATGGAAAATCTTTACAGGTAATAAGAAACCACAACAACTATCAGCTGGTTTTGCACGTGGTATCCAGATGGGACTGAAAATGTCACCGCAGGTCAAGGCAATTGGTTGTTCAAACCTTAAAACTTTGATTGAAGGTGACAAACTTATAATTAACGATTTTGATACATACTCCGAATTGACAACTTTCATTCAACAAAAGAATTCTTTTTCTGCTGAACAAGGTGCCAATGACGACATGGTAATGTCTTTGGTCATCTTTTCTTGGGTAACTACTCAACAATATTTCAAAGAAATTGTCAACCACGACATCCGTAAACAGATTCAGTTAGAGAATATGAATCAGATGGATGACGATATTTTACCAGCACCAATCATAGAAGATGGTTTGGACCACGAATTTGAGATGATGGGAGGAGACCTTTGGGAAGTTGCTGATGGTTCCGAAACATATTCAAAGTTCATAAAAGACCTACATAACAGGTTGTAAATACCTGCTTTCATAAATATCACTATGGTATCTTTATTACCTACAGAACACATAATAATTCAAGGAGAATAAAATGGCGTTTCAAATCTCTCCAGGCGTAAATGTAACAGAAGTTGACTTAACTACAGTCGTACCTTCAGTTCTAACTACAGCCGGTGCTTTTGCTGGAACATTCCCATGGGGACCAGCCAATCAAATAATGTCTATTGACAGTGAGTTAAGTTTAGCTAGAACTTTTGCACCTTTGGGTCCAGATTCTGACTCAGCAGTGTCTTTCTTTACAGCTTCAAATTTCTTATCTTATGGTAATAATTTGAAAACTGTTCGTGCGGTAGGCACAACATCAAACAATGCAACCGCTTCTGCAAATGTACAGGTATTAAACACATCAAACTTTGAAATTAGTTTGTTAAATCAAAATAATGCCAATACTTATGGTTCTTTTATTGCAAAATATCCAGGATCTTTAGGTAATAATATCAGAGTTGAAGTATTTGATTCTGCAAATACCACATTGTTCAATCAGTGGACATACAAGAATTATTTCCAATCTGCACCAACAACATCTGCATATACCGCTGCACAATCGGGAGCAAATGATGAGTTCCATATTGTTGTTATTGATGGCACAGGCAAATTTACAGGTATTGCAAACACTGTACTTGAAACATTTGGATTCGTATCTAAAGCTATTAATGCAACATTAGATGGCAATACAAATTATTATAAACAAGTATTGTTTAATCAATCACAATACATTTATGCAACCGATCCAGTAGATTATTCAAATACTTCTTCTACATGGGGTCAAACCGCTGCAGGCAGAACGTTTGCAAGAATTAGCACAAGTACATACTCAAACGGTAATCTTACAACTGCTTTGATTAATGGGTCAGATGCAGTACCAACAACTGGTAACCTACAAACTGCATACGACCAGTTCAAAAATAAAGATGCAATTGATGTTTCATTAGTAATAACTGCTGATGCCAATACAACTTTACAAAATTATATTATCAGCAATATTGCTAATCCAGACCCGTTGACCGATGCACGTAGAGATTGTGTGGTATTCGTATCACCTCCATCTTCAGCTGTTATTAATAAAACAGGCCAAGAAACCACACTAATTAACGCATGGGCAGATTCTTTAACAAAATCTTCTTATGTTGTTGCAGATTCTGGTTGGAAATATCAATACGACAAGTACAACAATGTATATCGTTGGATTCCATTGAACGGCGACATTGCTGGTATATGTGTAGCTACAGATACTGCAAGAGAACCATGGTATTCACCTGCTGGTTTGAACCGTGGACAAATTAAAAATGCAATTAAACTTGCATGGAATCCAAGTAAATCAGAAAGAGATACAATTTATTCTTCTGGTGTAAATCCTATCGTATCATTCCCTGGCCAAGGTGTTGTTCTTTATGGTGATAAAACACTACAAAACAAACCATCAGCATTTGACCGTATCAATGTACGTAGATTGTTTATCACACTAGAAAGAGCTATTTCTAATGCTGCTAAATTTTCATTGTTTGAATTGAATGATGAATTTACTAGAGCACAGTTTGTTTCCTTAGTTACACCATTCTTACGTGATGTACAAGGTCGCCGTGGTGTCACAGACTTTAAAGTGGTATGTGACACTACAAACAATACTCCACAAGTTATTGATGGCAACCGTTTTGTTGGTGATATCTACATTAAACCTGCTCGTTCAATTAATTACATTCAATTAAACTTTGTTGCTGTTGCGACTGGCGTTGATTTCACAACAATCGTTGGCGCAGCTTAATAAATAAAACGAAATAGGAGAAAACAATGGCATTTAACGTAGCAGAATTCAGAGCAAATATGGTTGGAGACGGTGCCCGTCCTAATCTATTCTCTGTCTCTTTAGTTTTTCCAATCATCGCAGCTAATGGTTCTCTAGCAGGACAAAAAACAACATTTATGGCCAAAGCAGCACAGTTACCTGGTTCTTCTATTGGAACTGTACCTGTTAATTATTTTGGTCGTGAATTGAAATTTGCTGGAAACAGAACATTTGCAGATTGGTCTTTAACAATCATCAATGATGAAGATTTCGTTATTAGAAATTCTTTAGAATCATGGATGAATGCTATCAATAGCAATACATCCAACGTCCGTAATGCTACAGCAAACAGACCAACATCTTATACAGCAGATGGAGTTGTTACACAATTTGGTAAAGCTGGAGACATTTTAAAGACTTACAGATTTGTTGGTTTATTTCCAATAGATTTGGCACCCATCGAATTAGATTGGGGTTCAAACGACACAATGGAAGAATTCCAAACAACGTTTGCTTATCAATATTGGGAAGCCAATACAACTACTTGATTTATATGCGGAGGGCCTAGTGCCCTCCTTTATGATTATTTGATTTTATTATTAAGAAGGAAATATGGCAACTACAAATAAATTTTCACTTTTTGGATTTACGATATCCCGTGACCAGACTGAACAGGAAAAATCCGTTCAGCAATCTTTCACGCCTCCTGTTTCTGATGACGGCGCATTAACTATACAATCTGCTGCTTATTATGGTACATATGTTGACTTGGACGGTACTGCTAAAAACGAGGTAGAACTAATTTCTCGTTACCGTGAAATGGCCATGCAACCTGAAATTGAATCTGCAATAGATGATATTGTTAATGAAGCAATTGTTAAAGACGATGATGGTAAAATTACTGAAATTGTTTTAGATAATCTAGAACAACCAGAAAAAATTAAGAAAGCCATCAAGGCAGAATTTCAAACCATATTGAATCTATTGAATTATGGCAATATGGCACAAGACATTTTTCGTAGATACTACATTGATGGTAGATTATTCTACCATATGATTATTGATAAAGATAATCCTGTTGCTGGTATTAAAGAACTACGTTATATTGACCCACGTAAATTACGTAAAGTTCGTGAAATTAAGAAACAAAGAGATGAACGTACAGGTGTAGACCTTGTTGATACTGTAAATGAATACTATATTTACAACGATAAGGTAGTATCAGGTTCTTCTTCCAACTATGGTCCTGTAGGTGTTCGTATTACAACTGATTCTATCATTTCAGTATCTTCTGGTTTGATGGATGCTCGCCGTGCTGTTGTATTATCATACTTACACAAGGCTATCAAGCCTTTGAATCAGTTACGTATGATTGAAGATGCAACTGTTATCTATCGTATATCAAGAGCACCTGAACGCCGTATTTTCTATATTGACGTTGGTAACTTACCAAAGTTGAAAGCAGAACAATATCTACGTGACATTATGGTCAAGTATAAAAACAAACTTGTCTATGATGCTAACACTGGTGAAGTCCGTGACGACCGTAAGTTCCTATCAATGATGGAAGACTTTTGGTTACCACGTAGAGAAGGCGGCAAAGGTACAGAGATTACTACACTACCAGGCGGACAAAACCTTGGTGAGTTGGAAGATGTTAAGTACTTCCAAAAGAAATTGTATGGTGCTTTGAGTGTACCAGTTTCTCGTTTAGAACCGAATCAAGCATTCTCATTGGGCAGAACTACTGAAATTACTCGTGACGAATTGAAGTTCTCTAAGTTTGTTGCTAGATTACGTAACAAGTTTTCTGATACATTTAATCAAGCATTGCGTGTGCAGTGTGTATTAAAAGGTATCTGTACTTCTGAAGAATTTGATGACTTCAAACAATACATTCATTATAATTTTATTCAAGATAATAATTTTGAAGAATTAAAAGATGCTGAGTTGATGACCAACAGATTAACATTATTAAGTTCTGTTGATTCCTACACAGGTAGATATTTCTCTCATGCATGGATACAAAGAAATGTATTGCGTTTGACAGATGATGAAATCAAAGAAATGCAAACTGAAATGGAAGATGAGAAAGAACAAGGTCTTGGTTTACCAGTTGGTGTTACAAATGATATTGCTTCACAACAGATGGCAGCATCAGTACAGACAGATGCACAGGCACAACAACAGCAAAATCAATTAGATATTGACCAAGCTAATGCTGAACACCAACATGAACTTGATATGCAGGCAGCCAAAGCGGCACCTAAAAAAGAAGAAACCTTCACTAAATTGAAACGTATATTATAAATAGTTTAATCGGGAGAAAAATTATGGAAAACGCAAGAGCAATTATAGATTTCGCAGCACAAAACAATGGCACTTCAGTGCGTGACGCTTTGTATGCCGGTATTCATGACAAAGTAATGGCACATATTGAAACAAAAAGACAAGAAGTTGCTTTGAATTTAATTGCTAAACCAGAAGAACAAACCGAAGAATAATAGGAAAAACAAATGGCAAATACATTAGGTTATCAAGTCATTAAAGATACAACTGAACATGTAGTTATTAAATTAACTGGACTTTTTGATGGCACTGGTCAAGAAAATGACCCTGACAGAATCCAAGCAAACACTCTTTATGGTGCATTGGATAGTTCTAAAGCCAATTTACTTTCGTCAACTGCAAATACAGGGCCTTTATCTTTTTATGGATTGGCAGTAAATCGTATGTGGTATGATTGTGATACAACTGGTCAGGTATCATTGTTCTGGAATGCCGACACTGTAAGTTACATTTATCACTTGAATGGCAACGGCGAATATGACGGTGCTGGTAACTGGACAACAATTCCCAATCAGGCTAAAGGTACAGCAGGTTGTAAAGGTGATATTGGTATTATTACAAGAGGCATGGTTGCAAACAGTTGCTATACAATTATATTGGAACTACGTAAAGATAATGAACACTACCAACGTGGTCAGTTTAATGATCCTGCAGCATTCAATTACGGCAGTTACGGTCTAAGACCATAAGGAATAAAGAATGAAACTCATTAGAGAACTTACCGAATCTGTACAGTATCTTACAGAAGAAAAAGATGGTAAAAAGACCCTTTTCATTGAGGGTCCTTTTCTTGTGGCAGAAGCAGTTAACAAAAACAAACGCATGTACAAAGAAGAAACAATGCGCAATGAAGTTAATCGTTACAATGAAGAATACATTTCCAAAAATCGTGCCTTTGGTGAACTGGGACATCCAGACACCCCTTCTATTAACCTCGACCGTGTATCTCACTTGATTGTGGGTTTACGCCAAGAGGGAAATGCTTGGATAGGCAAAGCAAAAATTCTTGAAACACCAATGGGTAACATTGCAAGAAATCTTATCGAAGGTGGCGCACAACTAGGTGTATCATCAAGAGGTATGGGTTCTCTAAAAATGGAAAACGGAATCAACGTTGTTCAAGGAGACTTCCATCTAGCCACAGCGGCAGATATCGTAGCAGACCCTTCAGCACCAGGTGCTTTTGTACAAGGCATTATGGAAGGCAAAGAATGGATGATGGTCAATGGCGTATGGACTGAATATCAATACGAAGAAGCTAAGCAAGAAATCAAGCAAGCATCACGTAAAGAAATCGAACAAGTAAGTCTACGCATTTGGGAATCATTTGTCAAAAAACTTTAATTATAAATATCCAATATAAAATCAAGGAGATTTTCAAAATGGCAAAATTTAATCTGACCGAAGCCGCTAAAGACATTCTATCAAGCAATGTTTCAGGCAAACAAGGTGGCCAAGACAAACCATCAAAACTACCTACATCTGTGGCTTATGGTCAAAAAGATGTTGGTAAAGTCGGTGATGCACCTGAAGAAAAGGATGATATGAATCCTGACTACACAAAAGGTGTACCATCAGCAACTCCACCAGGAGCAACACCACCAGTTGGTTCACAACCAGCTGCAAAGTTGTCTGGCGATGCAGACCAACAATCTAAAGGTCGTTCCGACTTGGTGAACACATCACAAGAACCAGCAACTGATTACGGTTCTATTCGTGACCGTATCATGGCTAAATTGGCAAAACAAACTATGTCACCAAATCCAGGTGCAACATTTCAATCTTATGCTTCAGAAGAAGAAGAACTAGATGGTGAAGTTGTTACTGAAGCAGAATCAGAAAAAGAAGAAGGTCATGAAGATTCCGCTCAAGACAAAGCAATGATTAAAAAAATGATGAAAAAACAAAAGATGAAAGAAGATATCGAACAAGATATCAATGCTCTTTTATCTGGCGAAAACCTATCAGAAGAATTTGTCACAAGAGCATCCACAATTTTTGAATCAGCAGTTATTGCTCGTACAGAAGCAATCTTGGAAGATATCCAAGAAGAATTGTTCGAACAATTTGAAGAAGCTGTTGAAGAAGTTAAAGAAGATTTGGCATCTAAAGTTGATGACTACATGAACTATATGGCTGAAGAATGGATGAAAGAAAATGCATTGGCAATTGAAAAAGGCCTACGTGCAGAAATCGTAGAAGATTTCATCAAAGGTCTACACGACTTGTTTGTTGAACACTACATTGACATTCCAGAAGAAAAAGTTGACGTTGTTGAAGAATTAACAACCAGAGTTGATGAACTAGAAGAATCATTAAATGACCAAATCAACTCAGCAATTCAACTTAAAAAAGAATTAAACGAACACAAAAAAATCGAGGCTATACATGCAGTATGTGAAGGCCTAACGCAGACTCAAGTGGAAAAGATGAAACAACTCGCAGAGAGCGTTGAATTTACCACCGAAGAAGAATTTGCAGACAAAGTTGTTACACTAAGAGAATCTTATTTTAATAACGTTGTTAAATCTGCCGATAGCTCTGCTTTGAATGAGGAAATTACAATTGAAGAAGAAAAGAAACAAACTGTTTCTAGTGATCCTTCAATTGCTCAGTACGCACAAACAATCTCTAAAACCTTGGTAAAATAAATAAACTTTACCAATAAAAAGATACTTACAAGGAGACACTCATGTATCTAACAGAAGAACTACAAAAAAAATGGCAACCAATTCTGGAACATCCAGAACTGGAATCTATTAAAGACCCATACAAGAAAGCTGTTACAGCACTTGTTTTGGAAAACCAACAACAAGCTATGCAAGAATCTGCACAGCAGTTGAACGAAACAACATATACAGCAGCACCTACCAACATCGCTGGTGGTGTTTCTAACTATGATCCAATTTTGATTAGCTTGGTTCGCCGTGCTCTTCCTAATTTGATTGCTTATGATGTTGCTGGTGTTCAACCAATGACAGGACCTACTGGTCTAATCTTCGCAATGCGTGCTCGTTACTCTGCACAATCAGGTAGTCCAAACAACACAAACGAAGCTTTCTTCAACGAAGCAAATACAGAATTCTCTGGTGCCGTTTCTTCTACAAACCTATATGGTTTCAGAGGTAATACAGCAACTGACATTCGTACAGATACAGGCAATGACCAACGTGCTAACGCATTCACAACTGGTATCGGCATGACAACATCTGTTGCTGAAGGTTTGGGCGCAGACACAGATACAGGTATGTTCAATCAAATGGCATTTAGCATTGAGAAAGTTACTGTAACTGCTCAAAGCCGTGCTTTGAAAGCTGAATACTCACTAGAACTTGCACAAGACTTGAAAGCAGTTCATGGTTTGGACGCAGAAACAGAATTGTCAAACATTCTTTCTACAGAAATTTTGGCTGAAATCAACCGTGAAGTTATCCGTACAATCTATACTTGTGCCGTTCCAGGTGCTCAGTATGGTGTTACAACTGCTGGTGCTTTCGACTTGGACACAGACTCTAACGGTCGTTGGTCTGTTGAACGTTTCAAAGGTTTGATTTTCCAAATTGAACGTGATGCTAACGTTATTGCAAAACAAACTCGTAGAGGTAAAGGTAACGTGATGATTGTATCATCTGACGTTGCTTCAGCTATGGCAATGGCTGGTGTTCTACAATATACACCTGCTCTACAAGCTGACCTACAGGTTGATGACACAGGCAATACATTTGCTGGTTTGTTACACGGCCGTATCAAGGTTTATATCGACCCATATTTTGGTGGATACACATCTAACCAAGAATTGGTTACAGTTGGTTACAAAGGTACATCACCTTATGACGCTGGTATTTTCTACTGCCCTTACGTTCCTCTACAAATGGTTCGTGCAGTTGACCAGTTCACATTCCAACCAAAGATTGGTTTCAAAACACGTTACGGCATGGTAGCAAACCCATTCGCAACTGGTTTGACAAGTGGCAATGGCGCATTGAACGCACGTTCAAACGTCTACTACCGTATTTTCCAAGTACGCAATCTAATGTAATTAGAGAGTCACCACAGAGTGACATTTAAAGGACCTCTTCGGAGGTCCTTTTTTTTGGCTCCTAAATAGTAGTATAAGGAGAAATGAATGACTGTACTAAACAGAAATCCACAAAATACAAATTTATTACAACCTACAAAGTTCTTGTTGACATTTGACAGAATTAATACTGTTCAATATTTTTGTCAGACTGTTAGTATACCATCTATTTCATTAGGTGAAGTACCTAGACCCACACCTTTTTTGGACATGTATTCACCTGGTACAAAATTAACTTACGATCCATTAGATATTGAGTTTATTATTGATGAAGATTTAGAAACTTGGAAAAATTTATATAACTGGTTTACTTCTATTGCCAATCCGAATGGATTTGAAGGACGAGATGGAAGCAAAGAATTACAAAAACAAAAACATTTTTCTGATGCCACTTTAACTGTTTTGTCTGCTTTAAATAATCCTGTATTAAGAATTCAATATCGTAATTGTTTTCCATTAACTATGGGTGAAATTAATTTTGATACTAAATCATCTGCGGATAATATTGTAACTGTTCGTGCCACATTTAGGTATGAATCATATACGTACTTGACAATGTAATAATAAAATGTTATAATGTAACTTTATTGCCACTTTATATAATCATGGAAAATCTTGAACAAATATTAAAATACTGGGACATAGATTCAAATATGGATCAAACAGAACCTAGCAAAGAACTACTGAGAATTCCTATTCTACACAGTAAGTATCTAAACATTCTAACCAAACACAAAATTGCATCAAAGAAAGCCCACTTTGATTATCTGCGTATGCGTAAAGTTAAATGGGAATACTTTACAGGTAAAATGTCACAAGAAGAATTGGAAGAATATGGTTGGGAACCATTTCAGTTTGCATTGAAATCTGACATTAATACATACTTAGAGGCTGACGGTGACTTAATTAAACTGTTAGAAAAGAAGGTCTACCACGAAGAAGCCATATCTGTCATAGAATCTATTATGTCAGAACTTAAACAAAGAACGTGGCAGTTAAGAGATTTTATATCATGGGAAAAATTTGTTAATGGACAGTGATATTGTTATTCGTAAAAAAGATGAGGTGTATGCCAAGATAACTTGTGAAAAAGATGTTGCAAGAGAATTATCTGAGTACTTTACATTCTTTGTACCTGGCCACCAGTTTGTTCCAGCATTCAGAAACAAAATCTGGGACGGAAAGATAAGACTTTTTAACCTTCAAACTCACCAGTTGTATCTTGGTCTTACAGGATACTTACAAGAGTTTGCAGATGAACGTCAATACTTTATTGATTGGGGTGACCTTAAACTACAAGACGAATATTCAATATATCACTTCAACAAGTTTGTGGAGTCTTTGAATCTACACTCACAAGATAAACCAATTCAAGTCAGAGACCATCAAAGAAAAGCCTTTATACACGCAATACAACAACGTAGAGCATTATTGTTGTCCCCAACCGCCTCAGGTAAGTCTCTAATCATTTATTTGTTATTCAGACAACTACTAGACTATCAGAATCTTAAAGGCCTTATAATAGTTCCTACGACTTCTTTAGTGGAACAATTGTATTCAGATTTTGTAGACTATTCATCACACAATGGTTTCTTAGTTGAAGATGCAGTACATAGAATCTATCAAGGCAAAGATAAAGTATCTGACAAGCCATTAATTATCTCCACATGGCAGTCATTGTATACGATGCCAGCCAGTTACTTTGAACAGTTCGATTATGTAATTGGTGACGAAGCACACCTCTTCAAAGCACAATCACTTACAACAATACTTACATCAGCAACCAAAACCAAATACCGCATTGGTTTGACTGGTACTTTAGACGGAACCAAAACACATAAACTGGTACTTGAAGGTCTTTTTGGTGCTGTAGAAAAAGTTATCACCACAAAAGAATTAATTGATAACAAACAATTATCAGATTTTCAAATCAAATGCCTTGTATTGAGGCATTCCGATGAAGTTGTGGAACGAATGAAGTCTGCAACATACCAAGAAGAAATAGATTACCTTATTTCGAATGAAAACAGAAATAGGTTCATCAGAAACCTTGCAATTAGTTTAGGTACGAATACACTTATATTGTATCAAATGGTTGAAAAACATGGTCAAATCCTTTATAATGATATATTAGAAAAAGCTAATGGCCGTAAGGTCTTTTTCATACATGGTAAAGTAGATACGGATGTCCGAGAAGATGTTCGTAGAATTATGGAGAAAGAAAATGATGCTATCGTTGTTGCTTCTTTTGGTACTTTCAGTACAGGTATTAATATTCGTAATTTGCATAATATTATTTTTGCATCTCCTTCTAAAAGTAGAGTCCGTAATCTTCAGTCGATTGGACGAGGATTGAGACAAAGTGAAGGCAAAGAAATGGCCACGCTGTACGATATTGCAGATGACATGAGACATAAGAAACATATGAATTTTACATTACAACATTTTGTGGAAAGAGTAAAGATATATAATGAGGAGAAGTTCCCATTTAAGATTTACAATATAGGACTTAAAGATGGAAAATGACATAAAGATAGTTAGATTCAAAGATGGTATGGATGTTATCTGTTTCTTTGACAGCCTTAACGCAGAGGTTGTTGATATCATAGAGCCTATGATGTTTGAGGTAAGAAACACAAATTTAGTAATGCAACAATGGCTTCCAATTGCCATGATTAAAGAAAATCGTGCTTCTGTAAAATGGGAAGATATACTCTGTATTATGGAACCAAGTGATGACTTTAAGGAGTATTTCCACACTACCGTGGAGAAAGTAAATGCTGCCGTCAACAAAAAGAAGAATTCTTCTACTGACGAAGAAAAGGAATATATGATGGAAGTTTTAAGTGCTATGGATGAAATGGATAATATAAAGAATATAAAATTACACTAAACATCATGGGGGCTACATACGAACTATAACATTTGTCAAGCCCTTTGTCAACAACTTTTTATGGTACACTTGAATGAGTAAAACTAAACATTATATTAATAACCAAGATTTCTTAAAGGCCTTAACAGATTACAAGGCTTCCTGTCTTATTGCCACACAAGAAAATAAACCGAAACCTAAGATACCAAATTACATTGGCGAATGCTTTATGAAGATAGCGGAAGGTTTATCACACAAACCCAACTTCATTAACTACAGTTACCGAGATGAAATGATTTCGGACGGTATTGAAAACTGTCTTATGTATTTCGAAAACTTTGATGAAACCAAATCTAAAAATCCATTTGCATACTTTACACAGGTAATTTACTTTGCTTTCCTAAGACGTATTCAAAAAGAAAAGAAACAACTATATGTGAAATACAAAGCCACAGAGATGTATGGTATTTTGGATGAATTTGAGATGATGGAATCCGAAGATGGTTCTACAAGGCAGTTTGAACTATATGACAATATTGCCGAGTTTATTGAAACATATGAAGATGCCAGAACAGCAAAGAAGGCAGAAAAGGACGCCTTGAAGAAACCAAAAGGCCTTGAAAAATTTATTGAGGGTTGATTATGAAAGTAGGATTTACTTGTTCCACATTTGATTTGTTCCACGCAGGTCATGTGATGATGTTAAAAGAGGCAAAATCTCAATGTGACCATTTGATTGTAGGTTTACAGATTGACCCTACGATTGATAGACCTGGTATCAAAAACAAACCTGTACAAACGGTACTGGAAAGATTCATACAGGTACAAGCTTGTAAGTTTGTTGATGAAATTATACCATATGCCACAGAAAAAGAATTGATGGACATATTGACTTCTTATCCAATTGATGTTAGAATCATTGGTGAAGAATATAGAGATAAGCAATTTACTGGTTTTAATTTACCAATATCTGTATATTTCAATAGTAGACAACATAGTTTTAGTACTACTGAATTACGTCAACGTGTTTTAGATATTGAAAAGGCAAAATGAAAGTAGCAATAATTACCGACCAACATTTTGGAGCTCGTAATGATTCCACACATTTCTTGGATTTCTATGAAAAATTTTATAATGAAGTATTCTTTCCTAACATACAGGCTGCCGGAATTCGCACTGTTCTTATTCTTGGTGATACTTTTGATAGACGAAAATACGTAAACTTCTATTCACTCAAACGAACCAAAGAGATGTTCTTTGATAGATTGTTTGACATGGGTATTGAAGTTCATATGTTGGCAGGTAATCATGATACTTACTTTAAGAATACCAATGATGTAAACTCGGTTGATTTGTTGTTGCGTGAGTATGACAACATTACCGTGATTGATTCTCCACAAACCATACATTTGAAATATGAAGATACAACATACGATGTTTGTATGTTGCCTTGGATTTGTGCCGAGAATTATGATAACTCTATTGCGGAAATTAAAAATACATCAGCAACAATTTGTATGGGTCATTTAGAAGTTGCTGGGTTTGCCATGTATCGTGGTATGCCATCACATGAAGGACTAGACCGTGCTTTATTCAGGAAGTTTGAGTATACTTTTTCTGGCCATTATCATCATAGGTCCAATGCTGATGGTATCTTTTATTTGGGAAACCCGTATGAACTTACTTGGCAAGACTATAATGACGATAGGGGTTTTCATATATTTGATATGGATAGGCGTTCGCTGGAATTCATAAAGAATCCAAATAGAATGTTTCATCGTATTACCTATGATGATAAGAAAGATACTATTACTGATATTACCAATATGGACTTATCTCAATATACAGGCAAGTATGTCAAGATGGTAGTAATTAATAAAACCAACCCATATTTGTTTGACAAATTGATGAGTAACCTTTATAATGTCAATCCAGTGGATGTCACCATAGCAGAAGATTTCACGGACCTTACAGAAGGCCTTGACGATGATATGTTAGACCAAGCTGAAGATACATTGACCACATTAAACAAATATGTGGAAACAATTAAAGATGATGGTATCAATAACGAAAAACTGAAAACATTATTGAAAGAACTCTACGTAGAGGCATTGAATACTGAACAAGCATGATATTATTTCAAAAGATTAGATGGAAGAATTTTCTTTCCACTGGTGCGGCATTTACAGAAATTAATTTTACTAAGTCCACCAACACATTGATTATTGGTCAGAATGGTGCGGGTAAGTCCACTATTCTGGATGCTTTGTGTTTTGGTTTATTTGGTAAACCATTTCGTAAGATTAACAAACCACAATTATTAAACTCTATCAACGGCAAAGATGCCGTGGTTGAGGTTGAGTTTCATATTGGTCAAAAGAAATATAAAGTTATTCGTGGTATCAAACCGAATGTGTTTGAAATATACCTGAACGATGTATTGCTGAACCAAGATGCAGCTTCAAAGGATTACCAAGAGATTTTAGAGAAGAACATTCTCAAACTAAATTATAAATCCTTCACGCAAGTTGTCATTCTTGGCTCAGCATCCTTTGTACCATTCATGCAGTTATCTGCCGCTGACCGTAGAACCATCATTGAAGATTTACTGGACATACAAATATTCTCGTCAATGAATTCCATTGTCAAAGAGAAAATGTCTGCCTTAAAAGATGGTATCACCAAATCAAAATACGATATCAAACTTGTAGAAGAAAAAATTAATCTACAGATGCAGAACATTGAAGAAAATAAAAAGAACAATGATGCAGAGATTGGCCGTAAATTGGCAGAGATTGGTGAATCAAAAATGCAAATGAGTGCATTACGAAATGATGTTGAAAAGATAAACAGACACGTTTCAATATTGCAAAGCAAGGTTGGTGATAAGAAAGAAAAACTTGACAAGAAAGCCAAGAGTTTGTTTCAAATCAAAGGTAAGGTTCAAACCAATATTGACAGAAATGAAAAAGAGATTCAGTTCTATGAAAGCAACCACGACTGTCCTACCTGCAAACAATCTATTACACCTGAGTGGAAAGATTCTCAAGTTAAAGAAAAGACAGAAAAAATTGATACACAAAGAACTGGCCTCCAAGAGATTGAAGAAGAACTAAAAAAGGTAACTGATGAAGTAACATCAATCACCGATATTCTTACTCATATCAATGAACACAATGGTGAAGTTATCAAACATAATTCTACCATATCTGCAATCAGTAGTTACATTACCAAATTAAATGGTGAGATAGATGAGTTGACCAAGAAAGGTGTTGAGACTGAGGGTAGTGACCAGAAGTTAGTTGATTTAAAAAATGAATTGAAATCATATAATAAGTTATACGAAGAACAGTTAACAGAAAAACATTATCATGAATTTGCAGGTACATTGTTGAAAGATGGTGGCATTAAGACCAGAATCATCAAACAGTATTTGCCAATTATGAACAAGTTGATTAACAAGTACCTGACTGCCATGGACTTCTTTGTTAACTTTAACATCAACGAAAACTTTGAAGAAACAATTAAGAGTAGGCACCGTGATGAATTCTCTTATGCTAATTTCTCCGAAGGTGAGAAACAAAAAATAGATTTATCATTATTATTTACATGGAGACAAATTGCTAAATTGAAAAATTCAACAAATACTAATTTGTTAATTTTAGATGAGGTGTTTGATAGTAGTTTAGATTCCACATCCGTTGAATTGTTG